>OFGR01001116.1_pt1 | contig 22994 bp, 25 predicted proteins | sample 1521811 | NCBI WGS metagenome assembly OFGR01 (sample SAMEA3504098, study PRJEB24116) | mouse gut metagenome | biome: mouse gut; feature: mouse-associated habitat; material: faeces | place: Denmark | collected 2011
GGCCCGCAGCTGCGGCCAGCTCTTCCGCCTCTACCTCCAGCAAAAGGAACCGGGCGTCGGAGAGGATGCCCACCAGCTCCTGACGTGTCTGCTGGAGCGCGGCATAGGCGTCCCGCGCCTCGTGTATATCCCTGGCGCGGCAGCGCTCCACCTGCGCCCGCTGTACCGCCAGCTGCTGCGAGAGCTCCATCAGCCGGGCCTGCGCCGTGCGGAGGCTTTCCGACGCGTAGTAGCGTTGGTTCTCAGGCTGCCCGCTCACAGGATGCACCGCCTTTCCTCAGCGCGGAGGGCCGGTTCAGCATCTGGTTGTACCCCAGCAGCCGCGTATTGTTCTCCAGAGATTTTACTGACATTGTTCTTTCCTCCTAAAAGAGGGAGATGGAAGGCGGCTGTCAGGGCCTGCCCTCAATCTCCCGATTCGTCACGGATGCCGCGATGGTTACACGAACAGCGTGGTCTGCACCTGCGCCTCCGCGTCTGCCCGCTGCGCCATGAGCTCCGCTGTTCTTTCTTCGCTCAGATACTTTTTGAGCCCTTTTTTCTGGCTGTATGTCAGGTGATCCAGGTCCCCGGTCAGAATCAGCCGCTCCAGAGCGCGGACGCGCTGTGCAATCCGGGCCTGTTTCCTGGCCCGCTTCTGCTCCTTTTCCAGCTTTTCCGCGTCGGCCTGATGCACCACCTCGATCCCAGCGGCGGTGTCCGCCAGGTCCTGCATGATATCCCGGGTATTCTGCCGCTGTGCGCGGAAGTTTATCAGCTCATACCGCAGGGACTTGTCAAAATACAGCTCGCGGTGGTGGTTCACCATGAAGCTGCTGATAACGTGATGCTTCGCGTACCGCACGATTGCCTCGCAGAGCGTCAGGGGGGCAGTTCTGTCAAGCACTTTGATCCCTTTGCGAACGGTGGTCACTTCCTTGTCCGGGAACAGCCAGTCGCCCTTGATGATATGGGTTTCTTTTACATCGAAAAAGACATTGCCTCGCCGGGTATCCAGCTCTTTATCCAGAACCGGGCAATAGCGGCAGGCGCGGCCACAGCTATCGGCACATTCAATCGGATTATATCCGGCGTGCCATTTTTTTGCCGTCCGGTCATAGCGGCAGTGCTGCTTACAGACGCGGCCCTTGTGCGTTGCCTGAAAGATTTTCCAGAGTTCTTCAGACTCGGCCCATACCCTGTCATGCGCTTCATCCAGGCTGCCCTCGTAGGTGTAGGGCCGCTTCGTCTGATGACAGGCGCATTGCCTGACGCTCCCGCTGCTGCTGTCGTAGAAATTACCCCACAGCATGGGATGCCGCATAGGACAGAAATCAAGGTCAAACCGGGGACAGCAGACCACCGGGTTATCATTTTCCGGCTGCCAGTGGATTCCCTGGAAGGCCATATCGCCATTTCTAAAACGGCTGCCTTTCACCAGCAAACCGCATGGCGTCTCAAATGTCAGCGCAGTAAGAGCTTCCGAAGTATATGTCCAGCCGCCATAGAACCAAAAGTATTCCTTCGTTCCTGGCGGCGTGTCCTCCGGCCTCCATCCCTCCGACAGCAGCCGCTTCGTCAATTCGTTCAGCTCGGCCATGGCTATATCCCCTTGCAGGGCCGCATTCCGAAAAAGTCCTCCAGAATGTCCCGCAGCTCCGCCTGGGTTTTGCCATATTCCTCACACAGGCACGCCTCGCATACCTGGTACGTCAGATATCCCAGCGCGCGGCTGGCCCGGTCATCCCAGCTGGTGAGCTCCCTGCCGCAGAGCGGACAGGGGACCCCCAGCCTACGCAGCCTTGCCATGACAGCCGGCGCCGAACCGGGGCGCGTTCTCTTCCGGCGTACCGGGGAGGATTTTCAGGGTGTAGCCGGAGTTGCGCAGCAGCTTGAACACCGCCACAAGGCGGGCCAGCTCATCATCCTTGGTTTCCTCGCTCTCTCCGGCAGGGGCGTCCTGCGGCTCCGCCGCGGGCACAGCATCCACGGGCTTGCCCCGCGCGGCGGGGACCGTCAGATGTGTCCACAGGGAGCGCAGCGCCGACGCCAGCAGCAGCCGGAACAGGCTCCGCTTTTTGGGCGTCAGATAGATGATCTCATCCGCCTTTGCCTCGCAGATTTCACTGGCCGCCACGGTCAGCCTGCCGGTCTCCACGTAGGATGCGGCCAGGTAACAGGATACGGCGGCGCTCTCCGAAGCAATGAGCTGGGGCGTCTGCACACGCTTGGCCAGCAGGCGGCGGCAGGTTACGGAGGCGGTCTCCAGATCATCCACGCGGATATCGTCCGCCGAGACGGACCCGGCGTAGATGACGCCATCACCGCTGATGGATTTTGCCTTGATATCGCCCAGAACCTTCAGGCATCCCTTCACCACAATGCGGCCGGTTATCAGGTTCTCATAGCAGACGGTTTCTCCGCTGGGAATATAGATGGTTTTCATGATGTGCTCTCCTTTGTACTTTTTTTGTATGCGTTTTTCTGATTTTTACGCAGCTGCCGGGGCCTTCAACCGCACCGGCAGGATCATGGCGCGGTCATTGCGCCCATCCGCCTCTAAAATAATGGGGGAGATGGAGCTGTTGAGCTTCATCCTTACGCGGGGCTCTGTCTTGAATTGCCGAAGGGCCTCTATCAAATGGGAGCGGTGCAGGCCGATCTCTATATGGCTGACCCCCTCCACCTGGATTTCTGTACTGCACCGGCAGCCATTGGCCTCCACCAGAAGCCTCCCACCGCAGAAACGGAGGGCGCGCACTTTACTGGCAGGCACAATTTTCTCCAGGTAATCCAGTTCCTCCAGAAAATTTTTGGGCGATATGCAGATTTCGGTCTCAAAGCAAGCGGGAATAGCGTCGTGCAGCTGGAACGGCACGGCCAGCTCGCGTCGGAGCCGGAGGCATAGGGCGCCGCCTGTTATCTCCAGGAGGCGTTTTCCCAGCCGAACCGCCACATCCTGCTCTCCGAACGCTTTCAGATACGCCAGCGGCGCGGCGGAAACCAGGAAGTCCTCCGGGAAATTCACCGCCTCATCCGTGTCCCAGGCCAGCCGGCAGCCATCCAGAGAAAATATGTGGCTGCCGCAGAACTGGACGCTGGTGCGCTGTGTGCTGACATTCTCCATAGGATAGCGCACAGGATAGCTCACACGTCCGATCCGGGCCGAGAGATAGGCCGCGTTGACTGTGAACGTGTGGTCCGCCTCCACCTCTGGCCGCTCCGGATAGTCCTTTGGGAAAAGGGCGTCAAACTCGCCGGTCCGGGCCCCGCAGCACAGGCGCAGGCGGAGCTGCCGCCTGCGGCCCTCGCCGGTTTCTGCCAGTTCAAGCGACATTTCTCCGCTGGAACGGCGGCAGGCTTTGGCAATTCTCTTTGCCTGCGTGAGTACAAAGGCGAAGTCATCTCCCTGGGCGGGGATTTCCACTGTCAGCCAGGTGGACAGATCGGTGGCTGTCAGGTTGCAGCGTCCGCCAGAAAAACGGACATACACGCCCTCCAACGCAGGAATGGACGATTGAGGCAGCAGCTGGCTCAGCCGGTTCAGGGCCTCGGAAAATTCTCTTGCGTCTGTGATTGCTCTCATGCTGCGTTCCTCCTATGCTTTTCCAATATTGTCTGCATCCGCACGGTTTTTGTGGAGAAATTTATCTCCCGTACCAGATTTTCTCCATGGGTCAGAATGTTATAGACCATGTTCACCACCGCTGTTGCCGCCGTGATATTGGCCGCTATGCTCTGGGGGTCTGCCTGGGCAGCCTCGGCGCAGGACAGCTCTGTGGGGAATTTGTCTGCGGCTTTCAGCGTCTCCGGGTACACCTCTCCCACAGGCCGGAAAATGGTCCGGCCTTTTGCGCGCACACCGCAGACCACCTGTCCGGAAAATTCCCCGTTGCCGCTGTCAATATAGATGAGATTGTCAGACTGGTAAAACGCCTCGTGGCAGAGCTGCCGGGACCTGTTGTTGTCCACCGCCCCCAGCAGGAGAACCATCTCCATCGTCCGCCGGCAGCTGTGCTCCTCCAGCTCCCAGCCCCGGGGCGTTATCAGTTTCATCAGCGTGTCCAGGTCCTCCACAAAGGAGGGCACGTATGCGGCCTCCATCCCAAACACGGACGCATACCGCTCCGCCAGGACCTTTGCCTTGTTCTCCCCCAGATCAGCGGGAGAAAAGTTCTGCCGGATCAGGTTCTTTTCCTCCACAATATCGCCGTCGCAGATGACGAACCGGGAGGGCCTGTCCAGCGTGTACAGCAGCCGGTACAGCAGGGGCGCAATATGGCCCCCTGTGCCGCCAGCTCCCAGCATGACGATTTTCACAGGTGCGGTTGTCGAACACCTCATAGCGGCGCCCCCGATCTGCCTCGAAAGCCCCTGCGAGGTTTGGCAGCCGGCTTTTTGGGCGTCACATTCTCTCTCCATTGCGCGGGGTAGGGCGCTGGCCCCGCCAGTCCCTCGATCACCTCGCCGGGATCAATGGCGCAGAAGGAGCCGCCGCAGGAGATGCGGGCCTCCACATCAGGAAAGAACTTCTCCAGATGCCCGATCACCAGATAGAGCCCAGTGCCGCGTTCATCCATGTCGTCTGTGGATGAGAAAAAGGCGTCCATGCTGTTGTGGCTGTGAATGTCGGCATAGCGGATATACCTGGGGTTATCGTCATACGGGCAGTCCCGCAGATCCGCCTCAATTCCCTCCTTCTCCACAGTCTGGCGGGGGACATAGACGAAATACCGCCGCTCATCCTTATCCCAGTAGACCAGGGCCAGAGCCTCGTACTCTTCACCGTCCGTCATAAAGTCCCGGAAAAAGGCGATGATCTGACCCATCAGGGACAGTGGGATCAGCGGCAGGGCCGGGATAAACCCGGCCCGCACCTGCGATACGTTCCCACTCTGTTTTTTGGGGCGATAAATTCACCCTGCTCCGTCTTTCGCAGCTCATACAGCCTCCCGTCTCCAGAGGGGATGAGGCAGATCACCTTGTCGGAGGCGCGGGCCTCTTCCACGGTCTGGAAGGTCCCCTTGTAGGAGGCGACGCCCTTTGATTTCATTGTCACCTTGGGCCTGACGCAGCAGCCCGACGCCTTTCCTTTCGCCTTTTTCAGGGCGTCCAGAAACTCCCGGGACCGCTCAATAGACTCCTTCATAGCGCGGATGGTAGTCCCCTTGGGGTCCCGGATCTCCTTGCGGATGCCGCAATACTCCACAGACCAGGAGACGGATTTTCCCTCCTCCAGCTCTGTAAAATCATCCGACTTCCGGATTCGCAGCTCTTCAAAGGACATGTCCGCGTCCTCAATGGGCTCCTTGACGTTTTTGTAGCAGAATACGGGCGGCTTTTCCAGAAGCCCCTGCTGGGTATTCTTCTCCGCCTGCTGGGTAAAAGCGGCGGCGATGGGATTGGAGGCCGCCTCAGCTTCCTGCACGGGCTCCGGTTCAGGGGCCTGGGCCACAGGAGCAGGCGCCGGTTCTGGCTCATCCGCGGGAGCAGCCGGAGCCGGTGTGGGCTCCGGCACGATGTCTGCTGCCTGGCTGGGCTGGGGCTGCGTTCTGGCAGCGGGCTCTTCGCTGGTATTGGAAGCAGTCTCCAGCGGACTTGCCGCCGGCGGCGGGTCAAAGGGGTTCGTATCCCCGCCGGCGCTGATTTCCCCAAAGATTGCGCCAATGTCCAGCCCTCCATCTGCACCCATTCCGGGGAACGGGAACGTGTTGACGAGTTCACTCATCGTTCTGTACTCCTTTCTGATTTTCGGGCAAAAAAAGACCGCAACGGCCCTGATTCAGGCAATCGCGGTCTTTCTTGTCCTCTTATTCTATTCCAGGTCTCTGCGGTGCGGCGGGAAGGGCAGACTTCGCCCCTCCCTTTTGCCATTCCTCCCTAACTTACTCCGCCCTAACTTACTCCGCCCTAGAATACGCCACTATTCTACCATCCGGAGGGGGGCGGCGTATAGTTGGAATGCTTCCAACTATTGGGCGCGGGAGGCAGGCTCATATTCCATTCAGCTCCCCGTCCAGCCAGGTGTCTGCGGGAGACAGCCGCCGGGTAAAGGCCCGGGAGATATCCCTGTCATCCTTGCTCTGATGGAATTTGAAAACCGTCTCTCCATTGGGGAGCTGGCAGAAAATCTCGATCTTCCCCCGGGGGTGGCTCATGGCGTAGCGCACCGACTTGCCAAAGCCGTTTTGCAGGGCCTTGGCGCTGTCCACGATGCGGACCCCCTCCTGCAAGGGCACCTGGAACCGACCCTTCACCCCGGTAACCGGCCTGCACTGGAAGATGTAGTAGGGCGCCGCGCCGATGCGGGTCAGGCCGGAGAGCAGACTGCCCAGCGCCGCGCTGTCGTCGTTCACCCCCCGCAGCAGCACCGTCTGGTTGCGCACCTGGACGCCCCGCTCGATCACTGTCCGCACCGCCCGGATGGACTGCTCCGTGAGTTCCCTGGGGTGGTTGAACTGGGTGACCAGATAGATGGCCTTCCTCTGGGCGTACTTTGCCAGCATATCCAGAAATTCCTGATCTCCGTAAATCCGCTCCGGAAGGGTGACGGGCACCCGGGAACCGAACCGGATGAAGTCCAGATGCTCGATGGCCGTCAGTTCCCGGAGATAGCGGTCAATGATGTGGTTGGGGTTCATCAGGGAGTCCCCGCCGGATATCAGGATGTTGCTGATCTCCTTGTGCTCCCTGACATAGGCCACCGCCTCATCTGCCCGGTGGTTCAGCTCCGCGTCGGACAGGCCCACCATTCGCTTGCGGAAACAGTGGCGGCAGTACATGGCGCACTGGTTGGTGGACAGCAGCAGGACCGTCTGCGCGTATTTGTGCTGCAATCCCTCCAGCTTGGTATTGGACGCCTCGCCGCTGGTATCGAAGGACCCGCCCGGGTCAAACTCCGTGAGGGACGGGATGCACATGCGCCCGATGGGGTCCTCCGGGTCCGACGGGTCCACCAGGGACAGATAGTAGGGTGTAATCATCATCGGATACCGCTTGATGATCTCCGCACACCGCGCTGTCTCATCCGGCGTCCAGCCCAGGACGGGCGCAAGCTGTTCTGCTGTTCTGATCCCTTTTCTCAATTCCTCCTGCCAGCTCATCAGCTGCCACCACCTTTCTGTAAAATAGGATTGGAAATAACAAAAAGCGCACAAGCCTGCGGCATTTGCCGGGCTCATACGCTTACTTGAACGATTTTGATTTCTGGTAAGAACGGTCAGGGCAGATCAATTTTCTTCTTATCATGCCGAACTAACGAACAAAAACGATCCATAACAGCTGCCTCCGATGCTGCAACTTTTGCTATGTAGCGAGCGCATAGAATACTTTCCTTCTATAGTATACACCAGAAAGGCGGGCGTGGCAAGAAATTTCTGCTCTGGTGCTGATAAATAACGAGCAACACCTTGCCATATACACGGTGCTGCTCGTTATTTACCAAGGGCCTGTCCCTCAACAAAAACGCGTAAAAAAAGATTTAGCGCATTACGCTGCTCGTTTGACAAACCGGGGAATTTGATTGTATAGACATTATCCAAACCTGCCAGATAATCCATTGAGGTCCGCAATATGACCGCGATTTGCCTTGTTCTCTCCAGAGACGGAAACTGTGTGTTATTCTCATAACGATATACGGTTTGTTTGCTTACCCCAAGTTTTTGAGCCAGCCTGTTTTGGGAAAGCCCTCGTTCCTCCCGAAGCTGGCGAAGTCTGACGCCGAAATCGTAGACCTGCTCATCGGCCATATTACCACCTCACTTTACTATTGTAACGCAACGAAGCATACTTAAAGCGACATATTTATACCCAATTTTTGCCGAATTACATTGACATGTTGGGGTAGCAAATGATAAACTATAGTAAAGATAGAAAAAGCGCACCCCAAGACCGGAGTGCGTTTACATTGGTTTTTCATTTAATCGCTCAATTATCAACAAAATTGCCTCTAAATTTTCATCAGACATTCCCTTAATCCCATCCATAATTCTTTTGGAAAGATACGGATTCCCGAACTCAGCAGACTCATCAAAAAAGTCACGCGGCGTAACTCCAAGCGCTTCTATGAGATATAATAATTCCTTGACAGATGGCTGGGAATATCCGCTTACAATGTTATGGACATAGTTTTTACTATGACCAACATCATAGCTTAGTTGATATTCTGATATATTTCGCTTTAGCCTTAACTCAGTAATTCTTTCTCGTACAAACTTGAGATCCATCAGTCACGACCTTTCTTTTGAGTTTATTATACACACTGCTTGAAATGGATAGGTGCATGGCTGGTGGGTAATTTTTAGAAAATATCACTCTATTAAAGTGATACAGAGAGAAATATTTACGCTAAACGAGTTCTGTCGCGTTATCAGGTATGGATGCCAACATATGGCAAAGGTGGATCGTATGGACAAAATGGACTGCTACGCACTCGTTATGCTCTACCCCTGTCAATTTGGTAAATCCGGTCTCAAGGGAGCCAGTTACTTGTCCAGGATATTACAGCGATATGCGGAGGACGGATTTCCTGCGGAGGCTGTGGACTATCGCCGTCTTATCTCAGCGGTTGCAGAGGATCAAGGCATTCGGCCGGACAGTATGAAAAAGAGCATCCGCCGGTTTGTGGCGGACGGCTGGAGGCAGGGCTACAGAGACGCCTGGGCAGTGCATACCGGCTGGAGCCAGCATACTCCGCCGGATGCTGCCGCCGCCGTTAAGCTGATCTGCGAATCCTATCCTGCGTTTATTGAAAAAATGCAGTCCCGTATTCAAAAGACGAAAAATATGGACAAGTTAGTTCATAAATCCTCTGTTGAGGAAATCATGGCAGCAGACCGCTTTGTGGCACTGGACGCTGCTAAAATGGACGCCTATATATATTATCTGACCTACCGCGTACAGCATGATCTCTATGAGCTTTGTAAAGAAAATGACGGGTTCTCAGATATATCATGGGATGAATTTGTTCTGATGATGCGGCGGTATAAGTCTGTGCGGGAGATATCTGTGGGTGTGATGTGCAAAACGGTGTCCAATTTTTCGGTAAGAGCCTCTTTCGACTTTCAGGCCAAAAGCGCGGAATTTTTCCACGACAGTGATGAAACCGGCCAGGAAGGGGACTGGCTTCATTTTGCGCAGCTGGTCCCTCCTGATATCGGCTTTGCCCTTGTAAGCATCCTGTTCTTCCGGGCAGAGTTCCTTCAGTACAGGCGGCAGCTGCGCTCCGGGAGGGACTTCTCCTGGGAGACTTATCTTGAGGAATTAAGGCAGGACCCCGTCATGTGGAATGAGGTTATTACGGCCTTCCGTGACGCGGTGGCACGGCTGGATTTCAAATCGGTCTGGCAGCTTGAAGGCTTGAACAAGCTGTCCGAACTGTTGGAACAATATGAAACGGAATAGTTATTTTAAGGAGAGGGGCTGCTATGGCAAATATGATAAAAAAAAGCTGCGCCTTTACAGGCCATCGCCCTTATAAGCTCCCCTGGAAATACAACGAGGCCGATCCCCGCTGCGTATCACTGAAAATGGCGCTGCTGGAGCAAATCAGAGCGTTGGCAGCGGCTGGGGTTACAGACATGTACAGCGGCATGGCGGAGGGCGTTGATATCTGGTGTTCCCGGGTTGTCTTATTCCTCCGCAAGGAAAATCCCGCCTTGAGGCTCCACTGCGTCCTCCCCCATGAGGGGCAGGCGGACAAATGGGCGCCTGCCTCCCAGGAGCTGTACCGTTCCATTTTGGCCCAGGCGGATTCTGTAGAGTATGTGAGCCGGGAGTACCGCAAAAATTGTATGCTGGAGCGGAACCGCCGCTTGGTGGATCAGGCCGGACGGCTCCTGGCAGTCTATAACGGAGAGTGGCGGGGCGGTACGGCGGCAACCCTGCGCTATGCCCGGAAAATGGGCCGCGCCTTGATCGTAATTGATCCTCTTACACGAAGCGTCACACAGGAAGAAGGCCCACCCATGTAGGGCGGGCCTTCTTCAGAAAAAAGAGGGACAGCGGTGGCATGGAGCCGCCGCTGTCCCTTCCAGCATAAAAGTCAGTCTAAAACGCCGCCCTGCTGCCAGCAGGCCGCAATGTAGTCTCTGGGCTCATAGTAGAAAGAGGTGTTGTAATCGGAGAGCATCCCGTCAATCCATGACGTATAGACCTCCAGCAGTGTCTCCACAACGTTTTCCTCCCCAGACACGTCCTCAATGAGCCGGGCGTACACCTTCCCCATCGTCCACACATCCGGAACGGTATAGCGAGCCGACGCCACATTGTCAAAGCTGCCGCCCGGCAGATCAAATTCGGCAATCGTATCATACGCGGCCTTCTCGATAGGATCACAGTGCAGAACGTCCGCATAATCATATACCGCCCGGACGCCCTTCTCTCCCAGAGCGGCGGTAACAGCGCCGCGCCTTGCGTGGAGCGTCCTGCCAATCTGCTCAATGAGGGAGCAGGTGAAAAACAGGGCGGAATTGTTTCGCTTACACATCTGTCACATAGCTCCTCTCAAACGTCAGCGCGGCCAGGGCTGCGGCTGTGTGAAAGCTGATCTGGTGTGTCGGGCGCTTGAACCGTGCCAGCTCCCAGAAGGCCGCCCGGCTGATCTCTCCGTCTAAAAAGCTCTGTACATAGTTGAATATGGTATCGTCCGCCATGGGCCCCTCCACCACATCATAGCTGTGAGGAATCCCGCTGCGGCAGGCCGCGACAAAGTCCAGCCATTCCTCGGTCATTTCAGAGAACTGTTTTATAGAGAGCGCCGCCTGATCGTCAAAGGAATATACATTGACAATCCCCGCCGCACCAAATTTTGTGGCCCACCGGACAGCCTGCCGCTCTATATCCGTGCAGTAGAATCCCCAGAAAAAATCCTTCTGGTATCGCTGGACGCGGATTTCCGGGTACTCCACGATCACACGGCTGCCATGAAATAAAGTCCTCACAGGCACCTCCGCACGCGTGTTTTGTATAGATTATATCCCTTTTTTTCTCATGATGCAACCCTTTATACGCGCTGGCCGATCAGTTCCCGGACAATATCATCCCCCAGGAGCTGGCTGGTGCGGTAGACTTTCTGGCAGAACCGCTCCAGGCTGAACGCCATGTCGGGACGTAACGCATCCAGCAGCACGCCGGTCACGGTAAAACGATAGGCGCTCTGCCGTTGACACAAAAAGTCGATGTAATCCTCCGGCAGGCTGCACACGCCGTCTGTGACAAACACGATATCCGCGTTCTCAAAGCCGTTTTCCATCAGCTCCAGGGCCGCGTTCATGGGCGTCTGGAAATCTGTACCGCCGCCAAGGAAGGTCTCTGCGGCGTGCATCTTATCCTCTGTGGTGTACTCGCCGGGCCGGAATACCTGCACCTCCAGGCGATTCCGGCGGGAAAAATGGATCAGGGCAAAATTCCGCCTGCTGTCTGCCGCGATCTCCAGAAGCGTCAGGGCCACAGCCTTGCCCCAGGCGGCGGGATCGCCTGCCGTAGAATCGGACTCATCCAGACAGCAGATGATATCCCCCATGCCCCTGTAGACAGGCTCACGCCGCCGGTACTGCTTGATCTGCCGTTTCTGGTATTTTCGCAGGAACAGCGGTGTGGTCAGCGGAGAGGCCAGCATTGCCAGCTCCGATGTGACCGCCCGCGAGAGGTCATTCCCCAATTCCAGGGAGTATTTTTCTCCCCGGCCGAATGTATAGCCGTTGCGCTTGCCCTGGACGAACATCTCCCGGAACCGCCCCAGATATTTGGACACATCCCGCAGCACGCGGCTCTTACGGACTGTATCCAGCAGGGCGGTGTTGGCCGCCGTTTTCTTCAAATCGCCGGGGTCATCGCCCCAGGCGGCAAGGATGCTATAAATCTCCCCGGCCCTATCGGATGCGGCATGGACAGCCCTTGTGACAAGTGTGGAAATTGCTTCCTTGTTCTTGGCTGTATTGGCGTCAATCATTTTATTCACAGCCGTCACCTGCTGCCGTTTGCTCTCCGCGCGGTTGGCGGAGGCAACTGCCTGCCGCTCCAGCTTCTGGTCACTCCCGCCGTGTGTTTTCAGCCATTCCAGCTGCTCCGCCAGTTGCTTTTGCGCCTGAGCCTGCGCATTTTCCAGCTTCTCTAAGGTGTTAAGCGCGTTTTTCTCCCCGCCGATATTGGCGAGAAGCTCATCCAATTCTCCGGCAGTCTGGGAGATAAATTCGGATGCGGCCTCATACGCCGGCAGTTCCCGGCCCTCGCATACCGCTTTCAGCGTGGGGAAATCCTCGCTCTGGGTAATGTGGTCCAGAAGAAGCGTGTTGAACTTCCGTGCCTGGGCAGAAAGAGCGCTGTCGTCATTCCGCCGGGGGACCAGGGAGTAGAACGACTGGTAGATATCCCGAGAGAGGGCGGGGAAGGAGCGCAGCTTCTGCTCCGCCGTCTGCTCAATCTGCGTCAAGGCGTCGTCCCCGCTTCGGAGATCCGCATAGATGCTGTCCTCCAATCTGGTGGAGCGGAGGATGCGGTCCGTAAGCTGTGCCGCAGCGTCCGGCTGTCCGGCAGCCCAAGGGGATTGGAGAACATCAGAAATGGAGCGGTAGGTCTGCCTCACTTCCCATCACCTCCATTCCAGTGGCTGTCCGTCCGCAGCGCCTCTAAATAGGTAAAATATTGTTTCATAACGCAATGTTCCTCCATAAAGGAGGCGGCGCATCGCTGCACCGCCTCTCCGCCTCTATTCAGCGCTGCTCTTGGCATACGCGTTTAAGTAGATATTGTAATCTCTCATCCTGGTAATGAGCCTGACCCAGAAATTGCAGTGAGTACCCTCCAGATAGAAATGATACTCCTGCTGGAACTCCCGATCCGCACAAGCCTCCGGGTGGGACTCGCAGAACTGCCTGAGCGTGTCCAAGTCAGACAGCGCGTCCTTTGCGGTCAAAGCCACATATATTTCGTCGATTTCCTTTTTGACCTCCTCCGTAGCAAGCGCCGGATGGCAGGGCCAGGCCGTGTTCCACCAGCGCCTGCCATTGTAGTCAGCACGGATATGACCGATCTTGAGTCGGGGTACCCTTGAGACGGTGCCCTCCAGTTCCTCCATATCCTGAAACACCTCAAGAAAAGGGCATCCTGTCCGCAGCAATGTAAGAATATTTCCGTTCATATCGCTTACGCTCCTATTCATTTTTTACGAACTATACGGCCATAAGGTTGGCATGGCTGTCAGGATTCTGTCAAGGGCGGCAGGAAGGGGAATTTTCCTTCCCGCCGCCGGTTCCAATCAGTACGGAATCCCCTCGCCGGAGGGCGCGGAAAACGGATCAAATCCAGGCGGAAGGCCGGCTCCCGGGAAGCCGCCGAACCCTTCGTCAGCGACAGGGACCGGCTCCGGCGGTTCATCCTTGGGCTTGGAATCGCCAAAATACGCGTTGTCCACCAGAATCTCCGCGCTGCGGCGCTTGTTCTTCTCCTTATCTACCCAGTCCCGTATCTGAAGCCGTCCGGTGACAGCCATCATACGTCCCTTGGTGAAATACTTGCTGACAAACTCCGCCGTGGAGCGCCATGCCACACAGTCAATGAAGTCAGTCTCTTTCTCCCCGCTGTCCTTGGTCTTGAAATCCCGGTCACAGGCGAGCGTGAAGCTGCACACAGGAGTACCGCTCTGGGTGGAGCGCAGCTCCGGATCGCGGACCATACGGCCCATAAGGGTGATGTGGTTGAGCATAATGTTCCTCCAATTCTTTTACAGATGGACCAGCTGTTCCAGTTGGTCCAGCGGCGCCGGGACGAAACCAACGGAAGTATGCGCCTTATTGGTTATCTTCTCCAGGTCCGCCAAAAGCGCGTCTGTCAGGGCCTTCTCCTTGTCGGTCTGCGCCGCTGCCGCCAGCTCCTGCTGCATCCCATACAGCCGCACAGCTTCGCCGCGCAGCTTGACCAGAGCCTTTTTGCGCTGGTTGGCTGCGGCCGCCTCGAAATCGCTGTACATGTCCATCGCCATGCTGCGGATATTGTCCGTTTTGTCCTGCATGGGATTGACGCACATGCGGCTGAGGACTGCCTCTACCATGGTCCGTTCGCCCGGCTTCTGCCACAGGTAGTTCTTCAGCGCCAGCAGGTCCTCCGGCTCCACAGCCGGATGGCCGGAGAGCCACGCCTTGGCCTGGACGATAGGGTAGTAATTGAGATACTTCCGATCTGATACAGGGATGCCGTCTTTACGGAGCTGGCAGAGGATATCGTCCGCCAGTTCGTTGACAGCATCCGGGATGGGGATACCGCCAACTGCCCGCTGCATGTCCAAAAGCTCACCCAGCGTAATGACCGCAGTGATTTGACCAAAGCGGCCCGCCTGCTTGTCCCGCAGTATGGCCAGGCGCTTGTCCCTGTCCGCGATATTCGCTGTGACCACCTTCAGCTCCAGCCGGTCATACAGCGCCTCTAATATCTTTTCCTGGGGGTCTGCGAAATTAGGGATTTCGTTGGACGCCGCGAAAAAGGAGATGGTGGGGATGGGATATGTGCGGCCCTCGTTGGTATATTTGCGCTCATTAAGCGCGGTGAGCAGTGAGTTGAGCACACCGTCATTACACTTGAAAATCTCATCAAGGAACACAACATCCGCCTCCGGTATTTTCCCGGAGGTGTTGACCTGCGGCTCGCCGCTGTAGAGCTCCGCCAAAGCCTTGCGGTGGCGCTCCATCTGGTCAGGCAGGTCACCGGCGCCCTGCCCAATGGCAAGCTGGGCTTTCAACTGACCGTACATCTCCTGATACTGGGGATTCCTCTCCAGTACATCCTTGGGCACACTGCAGGGGATCAGGCTGGCGAGATCAACGCGGCCAAACAGCTGCTCCTCATCGGTCTGCTTGGAGAGCAGCCGCTCAAATTGCCTCGCGCCGGTAATGCGGCTGCGGAAAGCGTTGATCGCGTAGCTCTTGGCCTGTCCAGGCTCACCCAGGATGAACAGGTTCTTCCGGGTGAGCAGGGCAATGGCGATACACTCCACCAATTCCTCACGCTCCGCAACCCGGGCGTTCACATCAGCAATAACCGCCAGCATACGGTCCAGCAGGACTGTGGACTGTTTTTTCATGGTCCTGCCCCCCTTACGCCGCCAGGAGGCCGCCGAATGTCAGCTCGCCGCAGGCGTCCAGGGAGATGACCGCGCCGCGCAGATCATACGGAGCATGGGTGAGGCCATAGCGCCGCTGGCTGCCCTTACAGCTGAGCATTTCATACTGTAGCTGGGCGTTGATGTGCTGGCACAGTTTCCCCTTTTCGGGATCAAAGTTCGCCACCGCCTGAATAAGCCGGATGGCCAGATGCTGATAGACGTCGTCATAGTCCAAATGGGCGGCGCGCATGAGCTGTGGTGAGGCAGACGGTCTCCAAATGGGAACAAGGTTTGTCGGTTCCAGATGCCGGTATGCTGATTTCCATATCAGAGGTATTTGAAACGCCTGTAAGCACATTGCTTGGGGAAACCCTTGTCGAGACAAAAACGGATGATTTAAGAGGAATTTCCGAAAAACTTGAGGTCATAAACCTGCAGCTTGCACGCAGAAAAGCAGGGAGAGAAAAAACGATCCATTGGCTTTTCATCTTATTGTATACGGTTACAGCGGTTATTTTTGCAGTCCTGACTGTGTTAAACAGTCCTTACTTGCGTTGGGATTACAGCCACCCCGAAACCACAGTGATCGGAGTCGCGTTTCACGCATTTGAGTGGTTGTTCGTTCGGGTCGCGCCGCTTGTTTTGATCGGATCGATTGTTGGGGTTTGTCTAACACGGAAGAAGGTGTGAAACTGCCAGCTTTTTCAGTGTCATAGTGGAGTTGCAGTATAAAAGAGGACAAGGCAGGCCGCTGCGGTCTGTCTTGTCCTTAATTTCTGTATGGAGGCTTATCCTTAGAGAGAGCCCTTTTCCGAGCCAGTCAGTCGCTTTCAACGATAAACAGCGCGCCTTGCAGTTCCTTGAATGTGGAGGTTTTGCCCGGCGTAAATTGGATTGTATCCGTATTTTTGTAGAGATCCCGCCCGGTAATCTGAAAAACGGACAACAGGTACAGCCTTTGACAGATCTCCGCAAACTCCGCAGAAGGACTCAAAAACCACAGCTCCAAAAGCCCGAATTGCCGCAGTCCCCAGGTGCCCGTCATAAAAATATCCCCCGCTGAAATTGCGGTCGGGCCGTCTGCGCCCGGTATCACAGCGGCATTGCCTTTCCGCCCCTGGCGGATGGAAACCCAGAGCGGCGCGGGGAAGTAGGCGGGGTCGTTCCGGTTTTCCTCTAAAATTGCGGCGTGTTTCAAGTAAAAGCTCCGGCTGATCAGCAGTTCGGCCGAGTTGGCGTAAACGCCCAAAGCCCCTTCCTGTTCCATCAAAAAACCGGCGAGACGGGAAAACACGCGGCAAACCTGCCGTTTTGCGTCCAAGGTCTGTCCGCCGCCCTTTTGGGCCAGAACGAGGAAGGCTTGATTTCTCTGCATTTCAGCCAGTTCCGTCTCGGAACAACATCCAGAGGACACGAACAAATCGCCGGACTTCGCCGGGTAAGGCATGGGCAGGACGCTGCACCAGAATTCCAGTCCCTCCACATCCAGCAGCAGAGCCGGGACCTTGGGATGGCTGTTGTCCAGCGAACGCACGGCGTCCGCGCCGAACCGCTTCCGTATGGACTCCGCCAGCGCGTCCGCAGGCGGCGGAGCGGCAAAAAGCAGAATCGCCATGGTGTCCGCCTCCGGCGGAGAGGGGTAAGATGGGGCAGGTTCTTCTTTTTTCTTCTTGAACCGGTCGAAAAAGCGCATGTTGTTTCCTCCTTTTTTAATTTGAACGGTCATGCTCTCCGCTCGTAAATCAATTCAACAATTCCGTTGGATTCCTGGACTGAAGCAAGTTTCAGCTTCCGCTCGCGTTCCAGCATTTCAAAGAGCCGGATGCCAGTTCCCAAAAGGGTCGGAATGATTGAGATGTGAAACCGGTCAATCCAATCCCCTGCCAGAAGGGGCTGTACGGTTTTTGCCCCGCCGCAGATCCAAATATCTTTACCCGGCTCCTGCCGGAGCTGTTTGATCAGCTGGTCCGGTTCTGTGTTCACGAAAAAAATACCGTCCAGCGAGGAGAGGGGACGGTGTGTAATCACATAGCTTTTCAAATTGCTATACACCCAGTTTGACGGGGAAAGCTGGGTGACAATTTGATGATATGTGTTCCAGCCCATCACGACGGTATCAACATCCCTTACGAACGATCCGTAAAAGTCCGCGGTCTCCGCGGTATGGTCTTGTCCTTCCAGCCAGCCGACGCCGCCCGCCTGGTCGGCTATATAGCCGTCGAGACTCATTGCTATAAACAAAACAGTCCTGCGCATCTGGTTCCTCCTAAATCTACGGTTATTCTGCCGCACATTATAGCATTTTACGTTGATTGTTTCAAGCATGAGCTGAGCGTTCCTGCGGATTGTTTTGTCGATACGGTGCAGATTTTCCTCTACGATGCGGTTTCTCTCTGCAATGGAATACTGATTTTTCATTGTCTTGCCCTTTCTGTTTTGGGGGTCCAGAAGCGGCAATAGCCCCGGCCCCAGTCCTCCATGAGCATGTCATGGGTATACGTTGACGCGTTATACGCCCAACTGCTGCATTTCTGCCTGGGATCATCCCGGTCCCGGCAGGCATACAGGCAGGTGTCACAGTGCTTGTCCTCTTTCCTCAATCCATTCCCTCCCGTTTATTCGACTGCGCCCTCGCCGCGTCAAAATGGTGCATGATTTTAACACCCTCGGGTGTGAGATAGAAAAAAACAGGCATAAGCCCATCATCAATCTCTACAATACTGTAGAGAGGAATGTTTCTGCCCATTAAACTGGCAGGAGGCTCCGACTGACACCGCTCCCAAAACACCTGTGGGGTCAACCCGATGGTGGTCTCAGCTGCTATGGCATAGCGATGCGCGGAGGGGTAGAGGGGATTGTTCGGGTCCTCGCTAAGATATAGGTGCATCAAGCGGTCATTGGCGCTCTTGAAGATATATATCCGCACTTCACACGGATTTTTTCGCTTGGGACACCAGGAGGGAACACCGCGCTTAGGGTCACTCTTCTTAAATCTGTGGGCTTTTTTCCCGCCTGTGCAGAAACGTTCTCCCAGGTGCATCGTGATGCCCTGCTGCGGTTTGGGAATGGGATCATGATAATAGTAATTGTAGGGACAGCCGACGCAGGAGGGCTGTCTCAGTGCATTTGTTCGGTATGCCATAGCTATGCGGCCTCCTTATCCCCCGTATGATGACACAGCGAAATCAGCCGCTGGCATTGCTCCATCTCAAAGCCGCCGATGTGCGCAAGCTCCGCTGGCAGCTTCATTTGTTTCGCCAGCCAGCGGTAGGCGGCGGTTCTGGACATGCCCCGGCTTCGCCAGAAAGCGTCAAAGATCTGGTGTGTCTCCATCCGCTTGAGCCGCAGCACCTCGTTGGCTACATTGCCCAGGGGACGCTTGGAATCCCTATGGCAGCCCACGCGGGCATTGCAGTTCTGGCACTGATAGATCCACTGCCTCTGCTGCTTCAGGCGCTCCGTTGCTGCCTGATAGACTTTCTCAGCAGGAACCAGCCGAATCACGCCGCCGCAATAGCGGCAGATTTCAGATACTCGCAAGTAAACTCCTCCTTCCTGTTATGCCGCAGGTTTTAAGGGCTTTTTCGCCGTAGCCTCCGCTTTGGCAGCGGGAGCTCTGACAGCGGTTTGCAGATACAGCGCGTCCTCCGTCTCCAGCGCCAGCATTCCGCCGCTGGCTATGCCCAGCCGTACATTTCCGGACAGGGCACGGAGGCAGCACGCCAGCTGTGTGGAGAGAAACCAGCTCTCCCCGCAGGCCGTCCCCTTGAGTGGGATGACTTCGACTGATACAGCGGCGCGGCCAAATACCCCCTGACAGCGGAAGGTAAGACGCTGGCCGTCAAAGAGCAGGCCGACCCTTCCATCAGGATCGCAGGAGACCACGGACTCCAGCCCTCGGCGCAGACCGGGTATATCGGTCATCACCTGGAACTGCGGTTGGATGGAGGCGGTCAGACGCTGTGTGTCGATATATGTGCCATCCATAAGACGGGCGCAGTAGATGAAGTTCTCCCGCAGGAACGCCACAGTCTTTCCTGTCGTTCCGACGCGGAATATATCGCCATCCCTACACATCCTGGCCAGCTTTTCCAGAGACAGCGCCGGCAGCAGCAGGCTCACGTCTCCAGTGCTCTTGCTGTCGCCGCTGGCAGTGATGATACAGGTGCCGTCGCTGCCGGCAGCACGGAGGCCGTCCCTGGTGAACATCAGGTTCACACATTTCAGCAGCGGCCGCTGCTCCTTACTGTCCCTGCTGGCGGCAAACACTGTGCGCCGGGCCATGGAGGGGATGCCGCTGACTGGGACCGTATCCTCCGGAAAGGGAATGGCCGGCTTGGGGAAACTGCCCTTCTCAAAAATGGAAACCGTGTACTCCGTCTCTCCGCTCCTCAAGCAGAGCTGCGGACTACGCCCGCTGCGGCTCAGCTCCACCTTATCTTCTGGAAGCTTTTCTACCATAGCTGCCAACAGCCTGGCAGGAACCGCCAGCGCGTCCTCATCGCAGGAGACGCAGGGCAGCTTCTGCTCCAGAGACAGCTCCATATTGGTTGCAGTGACCGTCAGCGTCCCAGAGGCGGCGTCCGTCTCCAGAAGTGTGGCGGTCATCTCCTTGATGGGGGAGCTGCTGGGCGCAATAGACGCAGCGCATTGTACCGCGTACAGCAGCTCGGCACGGTTGATCGTTACCCGCATAAAATTCTCCTCCTTACGCGGCAGCATCAAACAGTGAGAGCTGATTGTCCAGCTCCTGTTGCTTTGGCCGTGTTCGTTTGGTTTCTTGTATGGATTTTCCCAGAAGGCCATCGTAAAGGGCCTTTTTCCGCTCGGTATCCGCCTCCCGAATATCCGCCTGCCGTGGGTTCTCCATGGGCGCCGCTACAGCGGCGGATGCTGGTGTGGGCAAGTTATGCTGTCGGTTGGGATTGATAACCGCCATTTTCTTAAAGGCAGTGGCAATATCCTCCACACGGTCCTTGATGCCAAGCGTCAGTTCCTTGGCCATCTGGGAGGTCAGGTCCTTCACATCGCTCATAGCCGCCAGACCTTCCTCGGAGAAGGAGCCCTCAATCAGCCCGGCCACCGCCAGCTTGGAGGCCATCAGCTTGATGGCCTTGGCCTGCATGGTGTCCTTGTAGTAGAGCATGTAGACCTCTACCCTGGGAGCGGTCTGGTTGATCCGCCAGGAGCGGCGGGACGCCTGCCGCAGAGTGAACAGGTTAAACCCCATGCTGTAGAATATGATGGTGGTGAAGGCATTCAGGTCCAAGCCCGTCTCCACACAGGCCGGATTCGTGATAAGCACCTGAATGCCGGTACGGACCCGCCTTTCCACCCATTCCTCCCGCTTTTCCGGAGGGATGCTGGGCTTCAGGATAGCGGCATGGATCCCCTCCTGGCTCAGCAGGTTCAGCACCTTACGCTGCGAGTCCGTCCGTGTCCAACTGGTGTAGACCATCACCCGCTCCCCGGCGCGGATCTTCGCCCTGATAATTTCCAACAGCTTTTCTTCTTTGGGCAGAATGCTGCTGAAATCGCCAACGCTTTTGGGGGATACAATAACAGAGCCGTCTATGGGATGGACAATATCCGGCTGGTCATAGGGCTGATCCGGATAGACTGTCAGCAGGTTCATGTAAGCGGATAGCAGCTTCTGTGACACATGCCTGTCCGTCTTCAGGAACTGCTGCAAGGCTTTCTCCGCTTTTTTGTATCCGTACTGCACCTCTTCCGGCATGTCCAGCGGCACGGGGATTTCCTCATAGTCAGGGAGGTCCTTCCCCATGTCCATCAGGGTAAGAAACGCCGTGTACTCCAGCAAGAACCGGGAGAACACCAGCGGGGATACGCCCGGGAGCTGTTTTGTCCTGGTTTTTCGCTTGGTGGCCCGGCGGTTGGAATTGTACTCGCTGTCGGTGGTCTCGTAGATGTTTTCTACCACGCCATACTCCGCATCGAAATCGTTTGGCCTGGCAAAGCTCTTTCCATCCTTTCCCATCAGTCCGGGAACCAGGCGGTAGAGCAGGTGGAAGATCCCGGCGCTGTAGCCGTTGATCAGCGTGGCGGTCATGCCCACAAACTGTTTCGCCGTACCGAGTATCTCCGCCATGGCGTCGCCCTGGCCGCTTTTATTATTGTAGTTGTGCAGCTCATCGCAGAGAAAGCCGCTGATCCGGCCCCGGTACTTTTTCTTGATGTAAGTGCTCAGAGGATACCGGCGCACCGCTCCTATCGTTGGGAACACACCGTCTGGATTTTCCGAAATCTCCTTGATACGCTCCAGGATCGCGGCGGATTGGGTTCTTTCCAGATGCTGCGCCGCCTGATAGCGGTAGACCCAGCCATAGCTGCCAATCTTTACCCAGAGGATTTTCCTGCTGGGATTGACCGGAGCCCACAGGCTGCTGCCGCACTCGCGGCAGGTGTGGTTCCCTTTATGCTCCTTCTGGAAAAAGAACTGATCCGCATTGACCAGATAACTTGTGCCGTCCACACTGAACTCCTTTTGGATGGGCTTCATGCAGTGCGGACAGATAAAGGCCCGCTGCCGGCGGTTCCATTTGACCGCAGGATATCGCATGTAGCCGTCTCTGGCCCGCTCTTTGTTGATAACCGCGTATACGCTCTTGTCCCCCGCCGCATACATGGCGTAGAGATGGTCCAGCTCCGTGATGCTGCGCACTACGACTCCGTAGGTGTTCGGCAGCGTCTCGCTGATCTCCCGCACCCACTTCTTTGTCACATGGGCGGGGCAGAGGACGAGGTTGAAGGTTTTTGGGGGCCTGCCGCTGCTTGCAGCCGCGTGGCCCTGGAGCGCACCCAGAGCGGTGGAGCCGATCTTTGTCTTTCCCGTGCCGCACTCCGCCACAATGAGGGCAATATTGCGGTGGTCCAACTGCCGCTTCACAGCCTCCGCCACAGCGAGCTGGGCGTCATAGAGGGAGTATCCGGCCTTCTCCTGTACATAGCTGTTGATGGACAGCACCTCATCCGACAGCGGCTCTGACGCCGGGTCAAAGAGAGGGGTGAACTGGTTCCGGATACGATCCGCTACGATAACGCCAAAGGTGGTGAGGTAGGAGGTGACGTTATCCACAGCTTCAAAGCCGTCTGACACCTTGCCGGGGATGGCTATTTTTCCTTCCCGCAGCCCCTGCTCCAGCACATCCACCACATTCCGGTCATTGGGCAGCAGCTCCAGAACCCATGCGTCCAGTTTCTCTCTGAGGGAGAATACCGCCATTTGCCGCAGGATATTGCGGGCAATCAGCTCATCCAGCACGTAGTCCCGGAATGCCGGAATAAGGGGCGCTGCGGTTTTTCGGTCCAACTCCTCAAACAGCCGGTCTCTGTCCCCTGCGGGACAGAAGATGTAGCATCTGCGGGGCTTTGGGCTTTTCGGTTCTTTTGGCCAGCTCCTGTTCCCAACGCTGGATTGGGCCTGATCTGCGCCGTCATCTTCCTCCAGCGGATCGGCGGACAGGGCTTCATCGTCGATCATGAGCGTGGCAGTGGCGTATAGGCCGTCATGGGACAGCTCCCGCCGGTATGCCTTGGGGATGCTCTCCAGATCATAGATTTCATCCTTTTGTGCAGCGGCAATGGCTGCGCCGCCATAGATCGCGTCCGACATGGCCCGCACCATCTCCGGGTATCCGCCAAAGCGGATGGCGGTGATGGTACTGCCAAGTTTTCCTTTGTCTGTAATGATGGTATCCGCATAAGTGGTCAGGCGTACACATGCTTTGGGATCAAAATAGGTCAGCTCAATCAGATTACTTTGTGACATTCATTTGCGGTCTCCTTTCTTTTGGGGACAAAAAAGACCGCAACGGCCCTGGTTCAGGCAATCGCGGTCTTTCTTAATCCTCTTATTCTATTCCAGGTCTCTGCGGTGCGGCGGGAAGGGCAGACTTCGCCC
>OFGR01001118.1_pt1 | contig 22944 bp, 27 predicted proteins | sample 1521811 | NCBI WGS metagenome assembly OFGR01 (sample SAMEA3504098, study PRJEB24116) | mouse gut metagenome | biome: mouse gut; feature: mouse-associated habitat; material: faeces | place: Denmark | collected 2011
TGACTAATTACATTGTCAGAGCTAACTTTACATAACAAACAGCTATACATAACAGAGTTTATGTAAAGATTTACATAAAGACTGCTGTTCTACCAGTATGACAATTTTTTCTCCTATTTGAAAACCGACATCATTATAATACTGATCCAATAGAACATTTGTGATCGTCACATTTTTGATGCTGTCTTCTGTTGCCTCATGGTCTTCTGGATGTAGTGCCTGGTATAGTTGCAAGAGATATTTTCGTTCCCGGAAGAGCGAAGTGAACACGCTGTCCTTTGCCGTATATTTTGCCATCTGTTCCGGCTTCTTTTCATTATCAGCTGATAGGGTATTTTCTTTTTGATTCATTCTATGCAAGTACCTCAATTCTATTGTGTCCAGTTTGAAATATAGTATTTATGGCATATATCTGATATACTGTCATTCTACCACAAAAACAGCCAGAGTACAATTTGTTATTCTATTCCTCCAACAGTACTTTGTTTTGCCAATTTATTGCTTTTTCAGATTGGTCTGATTCTGGGTTTAGCCATACTACGGTGTCTCCTTCTGCAAAAAAGTCGCTGGTTTTATACACCAGATTATCCCACGCTTCTAAGTCAGGTGCAACTACGCGGATATGTCCGTCTTTCTTTCGGATTTCCTTTTGTCCATTCTCAAAATAAATATCGAGTTGTACCTCCTGCACAAAGTACTCTCTACCAAAACGTCCAGCGCGATCCTTGATTCGATAAATCACAGTATGTCCTTTGGAATTTACAAAAAATGCCTCTTCCGGCAAATACCATTTTGTTTTTTCATCAGCCTCAAAGATGGGCGGTGTATAGGAAAATGTCTCAACCTTGGGCATTAGGCGAATATTTGTCTGGTAAGAGACAAACGTAAGCGTACACAATACAATAAAAATGCCAATGGAAAAACATAATGTTTTCTTTTTTCTTCTGCTCATGTTTCACCTCAAATCTTTAAATTTGCAACACTGATAGTCAAATTTTCTTCGCTAAACAAAAACAAAAGCAATACCGGCAGCAGCACCAAAATCCCGCAGGCACATAAAATATCCATTCTGGATTCGTTCATCTGGACAAGAAACACAGAAATCGGATAGCGAAAGGTTTCTTTTAAAAATACAAGCGGCTGTTCCACCATATTCCATGCATCTACAAAACACAGCAAAATCAAGGCGGTTAATGGTCCCTTGCAGACAGGCGCGGCGATTTGTACCAAGAGCCGCACCTGAGAACTACCCTCTAGCATTGCAGCTTCCCTTATGCTTTCTGGCATGGCATCAAATCCCTGCCGCATCAAAAAAACACCAAACGGAGAGAAAATACCAGGCAGCAGAATTGCCCAATATGTATTGTTTAAGTGCAACGCTTCTGTGATAATAAAATTTGATACCAGTGTCACCTGATAGGGCATAAGCATCAGCACAATGACAACAAAATAAATAGCTTCTTTGAACGGAAAGGCAAATTTTGAAAATCCATATCCAGCCAAAGCAGAAAATACGCATTGACCTGCAACAATAGCACCAGAAAGAAGGAGCGAATTCCAAAATTTAATCAGATAATCCGGCCGGCGAATAAAAACCTCATAGAATCCCGAAAATCCCCATTGAGATGGCAAAAAGCCACCCAATGTCTGTTTGGCAAAAGCGTTTGCAAACATATAAATCACTGGAAAAATAGCAACGGCAGACAACAAAAGAACAAATAGTCTTCCAAACAAAATCAGAGGTGTTGTCTGCTCTTTTTTGATGACAGCATTCTTCATAGTTCCACGATACCCCCTTTATTTTTTAACCAAAACAATCCTCCGACAAGCAGGCAGATAAAAAAGAACGTCAAAAATGCCGCAGCAGACAGACGCTGATAATTCAAGTTCTGAAAATTATTATTCATAAAATGTTGTAGCATATAAATACTTGAATTGGGATTTTCTCCCCCAATCAAATACGTTTCCCGAAATATTTTAAAGGAATTCATCATAGAAACAACCGCAGTAAAAAAGAACGTTGGTTTCAGCAGCGGGATACGAATATACCAAAGCACCTGATTTGGATTTGCACCTTCGAGCTTTGCAGCCCAAATCAGATCTGGTGAAATCCCATACAATCCTGTCAAAAACAATAGCATGTTGTACCCACAGTTTTTCCACAAAAAAACCAGCACCAGCACACCAAAAGCCGATTCTGATCCCAGCCAGTCCATTCCCTGTGCGCCTGTCAGAGAAAGCAGTCTGTTCAGCGCACCATTCTCTGAAAAGCAAAAACGCAGTACTGCAATCAGAGCCGCAATCGGAACTGTCAATGGGAACAAAAAGATTGACCGCAGAAAAGAAGTTCCTCTAAACTCCTGATATAGTACTAGAGAAATGCTGAGTCCCAAAAGCATAGAAAGTGGCACACTAATCACCAGGAATTTGAGTGTATTTTTTGCCGCCAGCAAAAAAGCCTTGCTCTGCATAAGCGACTGATAATGTTTCAATCCAACAAATTCAATGCCTCCAACTCCGCTAGTCAGGGAATAAACAACACTCCATATAAATGGAATAAAGAAAAATAATGTAAACCCAGCTAGAAATGGCAAAACAAATAAGATTCCCTGTATGGTTCGTTTTCTTTTCATAGATGTCTCCTATTTATAATCGCTGCGCGTATGATTTCCTATTCGGACAAATAAAATTCCAGTTTTTCTTTTGCGGCTTTTGCGGCCTCCTCATAGGAAATTTCTCCACGCAGATAACGATTCATTTCCGCTTTAAAATCCTGCCTCCATTCCGGCCAGTAAACAGTCTGATTCACTTGGTCTGCATAGGCAAGATAGGCGTCATAATCCTCTCTTTTCAAAATTGGAAGTTCAAAGGGAAAACCGTTGACTGCGACTTTAAACGGACATTCCACCAAATACGAATCATATGTATCCTCCATCATACTTTTCCGCACACTCAAATCATTGCGCAGCGCTCCTGGCTGTTCCATTATTTTTTTATCAAATAGAATTTCCAAAAACATTCTTACATTATCCATATTTTGGCTGTTTGCTCTGACTGCTACGGCCCTGTTGATAAGCGCAGTAATTCCGCCTTCTTTATTATAAATTGGAAGTGCAACAGGATTCCCTATTGTATAGAGCGCCCGCATCGCATTCAAATCAGTGTCCAAAAACCCTGACCCTTCAAAAAGACATGCACCATCACGCACAGCTTCCGCTCCCAATAAATCACCAAACATATATTCACCAGTTCCGCCCTCATACACTGCCCTATTCCATTCAAAATAATCCCTTGTTTCTTCGATATCCCATACAACCTCACCATTTTCTACAATCGAATAGCCTGCCCAAAAGATACAATTAATCGCAGTTATGTCCATACGGAACAAACGCCTGTCATAATTTGCGCTGTTCAAATAGCGGTTTGATTCCTTCATAAAACTATCAAAGTCTGTACAATTGTCGCTGTGAAATCCTGCTTCTTCCAATATCTCGCGTGTGGAAATCAGCATTGGCAGTCTGTACTCCATCGGCAGAAAATACCGCTTCCCGTCAAATACACCTGCATCCATAATGTTTCCTGCAAAATCATCGTCATGAAACACCGCGCTGTTTTCATAGATTTCATTCAAGTCGGCAAACGCTCCCGCCTGAACCAGCTTGTCTATATCCCAGTAATCCTATAGGAAAAAAATATCCGCTCCGGAACCACTCATTAACTGTGCTGAAAGCTGCTGATTGTATCCATAATGCTCATCTGTATCCTCGATGATCTTGCGTCCCTCGTATTCAACAGATATTTCAGGATATCGTCTTTGAAATTCCTTAACAGCATAATCCATAATCACATCGTTTACACCTGCATAAACATGAAGGCTGTCATTTTTCTGCTCCACTTCTTTACTGCAGCCAGTCAAAAAAGTGCCAGCCACCAGCAACCCAATTGCATATATTATCCATTTCTTCATACAAATTCTCCAATCGCAGAAAGGTATATTTAAAACTCTTTATTAACAATACAATTCAAAAAGGGAATTGGTTACAATGTTTTGAAATTTTTTGATATCCATCATGTCATGATGTTGGGGTCAAAAGGTATTTTGCCCCCTATGATACCACGGATTGCTCCGCATTTCATGCTCCCGCAATCCTAAAACACCTCAAATTCGCTCATTTTTCTGTGAAAAATGGCTACTTTTCGGTGTTTTTGCGGGTCCCAAGTTCAAAAATCCTCTTGCAAGCAAGCTTGCATCGGATTTCTTGACCTTTTGACCCTGGTATCATGTCATGATGTTGGTAGCAGGGATGTTGTAATAAAGACGCAAGTAACAGTTCAGCCTAGGACTTTGCACTATGCTGCAAAGTCCGTAAGAATGCATAGCGGCTGAGAAGCATCAAGTCACCACGGAGTGGTTTTGCATGGCTTGATGCCTGTAACAGGAAGCCGAAGGCTGAACTGTTACAGACGCAAAGGAAAATGTTATTAATTGATTAACAAGATAAAGAGCAGTTAATATAATATAGGTACTGAGTAACACACAGTAGTGATCTATACTATTATAATGCCTGTTAAATAGGAGGTGGTACAATGCATATGAAATCAAAACAGTCATATTTAAGAAAAATGAAAATGATACTATCTTTTTTCTACAAGGAAGAAGATGTAAAAAGTATCATATATGACTACGAGGAACAATTTGAAATGGCAAAGAAATGTGGCAATATGACAGAAATTCAAGGCAGTTCATTGAAATCCCCATGGAAAGAGTGTCAAAAAATACTTGCAGAGGAAGGAACTTCTTCATTTAAAGCTTTCATTGCGCAAAAGAAATTTAAAATACTTTTTTTAATATTACTATTCATTTTAAGTTCTGGATATATTGTAACGAAATGTGAGAGAGGTGGTATTAGTTTTTTATTTCCTGCATTGGGTATTAATTATCATCATAGAGAGCGAATCAATAAAAGGGTATTAGCTGTTTATACATCATGTTGCTGCAATTGTTTTGTGTACATTATATTGTGGCAGCCAAATGCATATTATGCAAGATGAAATTTCAATTTTTTCTTTTCGCATAATCAGTGGAGTAATCTGTATATACTGCGAAAGCATTATTTTATATTTATTTAGGATGGGAGTGAATCGTTTTACAAAAAAATATGGACGCACAATTAAAACGTGGAATACTTAATATTTGTGTTTTAAAACTTATCTTATAAAATGTAACAGCTAATATTTCCCTAAAAAATCATCAAATCATAACCGGAAGTTGCCGAGAGTATGAAAAAATAACCAAGATCGGACTTTGAAAGGAGCATTATTATGACCGAAAAAGAAAAAATGTTTGCAGGAAAGATCTACAACCCGTTTTGTGAGAATATGCCAGAAGAACGTCGCAAAGCGCATGAATTATGCCAAAAATATAATTCTATTCCGGAAAGCGATGCAAAATCCCGTGAATCAATTTTAAAAGAATTAATGCCAAACCACAAAGAAGGCGTTTATTTTCAAGGTCCCATTCAGTTTGATTTTGGCACGCATATAACAATGGGGAGAAACTCGTATGCCAATTTTAATTTTTGTGTTTTAGATGAAAACAAAGTGACAATAGGAGATAATGTATTTATTGGACCAAACTGTTCTTTGTTGACACCAATCCATCCTTTGTGCTACGAAGATCGTAATATTTTTCATTGTGAAAAAACTCATGCAAATATAAATATTGAATATAGTGCTCCCATTGTAATTGAAGACAATTGCTGGATTGGTGGAAATGTTACGATTTTGCCTGGTGTAGTAATCGGAGAAGGCTCTGTGATCGGTGCTGGTGCTGTTGTAACCAAGAGTATTCCGGCGCATACATTGGCATTTGGGAATCCTTGTAGGGTAATACGTGATATTACAGAAGAAGACCGCTTATCAAATCATCCTGAGCGTTATGCAGATTAGTAAAAGAACTGTTTGAATTTACACGAAAAATTCTCGTCATATTGACCAGCAGCACCAAGAAGATTTGCAACGGCTTAGAGGTTTTCGCCTGCTGGACGACGATTTTTCTTGTACGGACTCGGCAGATATGTACTATGGCAAATTGGCGGACAGGGTTAGATTTTTCAAAGAAAGTAAGGAGGGTGTTGCTATCATGTTAATTGTGAACTTTCTGCAAACTTGATTCAGAAGTTATTGAAAAGTCGTTTCAGACAAAACGGCAAAGTCGATTTTAATATAAATACAAGAAATCAAAAGAAATGGCATATCACATTTATGATGAATTTGACATAACAGAAATTAAATATCAAAAAAATGGTGATTTGATGGTTTGTGTTGAAATGCTTATTGATATATGGCTTATTAGTTCTTTGCTCTCATATGAGACAGAAGTTGAAATTATTGAACCAAAGTATTTAAAAAGTGTATTAGCTGCACAGGCACAAGAAATATACAAAAACTTCAATTAGTCTTTTGGATTGAATACAATTAATTTGATAAGCACTACCCCTGAATTTAGTATATTTAATGAATAAAAATACCAAATTATTCATTTATAATGCATAAATATAATGTATTTTATAGCATGTTAAATTTTTATTATAACACAATTTAGCTATAAACTTTCAAAAGACTTATTGCAGATACAAAAAAATAAACCTTGACAAAAGGTGTCAGGATATGTGTGCTATACTAAAAACCATAGCAATACAGCTATACAGAAGCTTTAAACACTTTAGTAAAGAAAGAGGTAAAGAAAATGAATGAAATGAGTCAAAAATTTTGTCAGTGTTGTGGTATGCCCATGGGTGTTACAGATGAGATGAACGGAACAAATGCCGATGGTAGCAAAAATGAAGAATATTGCAAATATTGTTATGAAAACGGTAAGTTTACTTTTAATGGTACGATGGAGGAAATGATTGAGATATGCGTACCGAATATGGCAGCGGCAAACCCAAATATGAGTGAAGAAGAAGCAAGAAAAGCAATGCTTGAATGGTTCCCGACACTGAAACGCTGGAAAAACGAATCTTTGTCACAATAATTTACACATTCAAGTTCTCCTTTTAATGAACGGGAAACGTAAGAAATTATTTTTAGGAAAATGGATATATAATAAAACAATAGCAAATAGAAAATTAGAGGAATAACAATGCAAAGTATAAGAATTTATGAGATGCCGACCTGTAAAATGGTTTCTTCTGGAATGGGTATGTTTGGTGAGGATAATTTTAATATATTTGATGAATGGTTATCTTCGCAGAAACGCAGTCTGTTCCCAAAAGATTTTTTATATTTGGCAGGTGAGAGCTTTGTTTGGCTGTATATGTATGAAGATGGTATGAATGTTCCAAAAGAATTTGAAATAATAGATTTTCAAGGAGGTCTTTATGCGGTAGCAACCGATATAGACCAGAAAGCAGATAAGGAACTTATGAACACAGAGATAGATAAGTTTCTAAGTCAAAATGGATTTGAGCGTGACGCATCACGTTCGGAATTAGGAAATATCATTACGTCACCACTTGCGAATAAAATAATGGGATATGAGCAGATGGACTATTATTTTCCAATAAAAGCAAAATAAATCCCCGTTATATGAAGGATTGAAAATAAGCGCAAAGATTGGTGACAACTACTTTTCATACAGAGCAGAAAGTAGTTTTTCCCTATGGGAATCAATACGGTTGGGGAATAGGACATTATATAAAGAAAAAATTTCTATGTAACATCTTTGCTGAAGCTGGTGCATTTACAGTTATGGTGAGATTAACAGATGCACAATATGAAACGATTTATGGGGAACTGAAAAAATATACTCAAGAATATATTGATAATAAATATCCTTGCGGTGACGGCGGCTGGATACATTATCGGGTTATCTGCCAAGAGCATTATGAAGATATTAAGAAACTATTAGAGGTAAAATGTCGATGACAGCTAGTGTTGGTGGATTGCTATTTAGCGCACAATAAATTTTGCATGAGTTTGAATTATCTTTCATACAAACGCCCCAGTGGCGTAATGTTTGGATTTCTTGTCACAACTGATATTCAGCCGGATTCATATGATATTTACAAAATACCCACTGCAAAATTTTTGCGGATAAGAATGTGTGACGAAACTGCAAGAGTACTCGGACATAAACCGTGGGAGGGCGGCATTCCTCCCTATCAATGGATTGGGGAACAAATAGCCCCAGAACTCGGCTACTCTTATGGCAATGACACACTTCCAATTGTTGAGTATTATGGGTTTTTCAAACCAGAAGAGGGAACTCACGAGTATTGTTACTTGTATGTTCCAGTAAAGGAAAATAATGCTATGACAAAATAAATTCCAATTTGTAAGGCACATGAATGATTTGAAGATTTTTTAAAATTAAAAAAATGAGAGCTGCCATGAAATGTATTGCATGACAGCTCTCAAAAAACTGCTTATTATGATTGTCGCCAACCTGCGTAGAGTGTCAGCGACTCCGTAACCGTATCGTGTTCGATATCCCATGGTCTTGTGGTATTTTGATCCCAATACCAGCCGTCAAATAAATAGCCTTCCCTTGTAGGAGGTATGGGTGCTTCAATCAATTCACCATACATATGCTTCTGGCTTTCTACCATTGTTCCGCCCATAGAATCAAAATTGACAGTAAATCCTGCGTTGGAGATGCCAATTGCCATACATGCTACAAGTGCTATCACTAGCACGATAATAATAATATTTAATGACCTGATGGATATGTTAACTTTGGAATACAGTCCCCGAAGCTGACGCTGGGGAACTGTATTGTTTTGTTCTGTATTATTTTTATTCTGTTCTGTCATAATTTATTTGCGAACCAAATATTTGCGCATATCAATTGCGCAGGCAATCAGGATAATCAAACCTTTAATAATATAGAGCATGTTTGCGTCAACTGCAAGAAAGTTCAAACCAGTAAAAATAATCTGCAAAAGCAGTACGCCTACTACGATACCACTAATACGTCCGATACCGCCGACAAAAGAGACGCCGCCGATTACGCACGCTGCAATCGCGTCACACTCATAGTTGAGTCCAGTGTTTGCATTTGCAGAAGCAATACGGGCACCATCCAAAAATCCAGTGATTCCATACATCATACCTGCAAGCATAAATACCATAATAATAGTACGCATAACATTGACACCAGACACATTTGCCGCCTCTTCATTTGAACCGACTGCAAACATATTTTTTCCAAAGGTTGTCTTATTCCAGATAATCCACATAATGATTGTCAGAATAATAGAATAAAGCACATATTTAGGAACTGCCACACCGCCAATACTAAACAGTGTTCCAGTGACAAAGGAACGGTAATTGTCAGCCAGTCCGCTTAGGGTTTGCCCGTTATTAACGCCTCGCATCAGATACATCAGAATGACACCATACACAATCAATTGCGTCGATAGCGTTACAATAAAGGGATGTAGCTTAAACTTCGCCACACTGAACCCATTTACAAATCCTACTAAAGCACCTACACCGATTACTAGCAGAAGCACAAGTGGAAGAGGTGCTGTATTTGTCATATCTGGAAATACTTTGAAAACAGTTGTCAGCAAAGAGGCAGAGATACATGCAGTCAGACCAACAACACGACCTGCGGAAATATCTGTTCCTGTCAGCACAATACAGCCTCCAATTCCCAGCGCAATCGGCAATTTTGCCGCTGTCAGGGACAATATGTTTACAATTGAGGGAAGTTTTATGAAAGTGGGACGCATAATTGCGATGTATACGACTGCCACTGCAATAATAATATACATTGCATTATTCAGCAGTATGTCCCCTACCTTTTTTAATTTTTCTTTTTCAGCCACAGTTCATACCTCCTGTCTATAGAAGAATTTTTGTGATTTTTTCCTTATGCGTATTTTGCAGCCAGAGTCATAATCTCTTCCTGCGTTGTTGTCTTTGCGTCGACTTCTCCAGCAAGTTGTCCGCCTGACATTACCAAAATCCGGTCACATACTCCCAAAAGTTCCGGCATTTCGGAAGAAACCATAATGACGGTTTTCCCTTCTTTTGCCAGATTCAAAATGAGCTGGTAAATTTCATACTTAGCACCGACGTCGATTCCGCGTGTGGGTTCGTCAAGCAGCAGTACTTCTGGATCGGTCAAAAGCCAACGTGCTAAGATTACCTTTTGCTGGTTGCCTCCTGACAGCGAACGAATCTGCGTTTTTTGTGTCGGTGTTTTCGTGTGCATCGCATTGATGCCCCAGTCTGTGACCTCGGCAAGTTTCTTGTCATTCAAAAGTGGAATGCCATTGTAGCGGTATTTTCGCAGACTTGATATCGTTGTGTTTGCCTGAATATCACGTATTGCAAAAATACCGGTCGCGCGGCGCTCCTCTGTAAGCAGTGCAAATTTATTTGCGATAGATTCCCGTGCATTGCGGTTCAATACCTGCTTCCCATGAAGATAGATTTCGCCGTCCTTTCGTGTTGCAATACCAAAAATATTTTCTAATAATTCTGTTCGTCCAGAACTATCCAGACCTGCAACACCCAAAACCTCGCCTTTATTTGCGACAAAGGAAACATTTTTGAGTTTGGAGTACATTGCCGTAAGTGATTTGACTTCCAGAAGCGGTTCACCTACCACATTATCTTTCTCTGGATAACGGTTTGTCAGCTCACGTCCAACCATCAGTTTGATAATCTCGTTCATGGTGAGCGACTTTGCAGCACGGGTCGCAATCCACTGTCCGTCACGCATGATGGTAACTTCATCAGAAATACGGAGAATCTCTTCCATTTTATGAGAGATATAGATAATTCCGCAGCCACGGTCGCGCAGCATGTTGATAATTCTAAACAGATGTTCCACCTCTTCTTCTGTCAAGGAAGAGGTTGGTTCGTCAAATACAATGATTTTGGACTGATAGGATACCGCTTTGGCAATCTCGACCATCTGCCGCTGCGATACTGGCATAGTGCTCATTACACGCTTAGGGTCTACATTGATTTCGAGATCATCGAACAATTTTTTCGTCTCGTCATACATTTTTTTCTCACTGGTGAGCGGACACCAGCTTGATATCTTCGGAAAACGCCCAAGCCACATATTGTCCATGACATTGCGCTTCAGTGCCTGATTTAGCTCCTGGTGCACCATTGCCACACCATTTTCCAGCGCTTCCTTGGAGTTTTTGAATTCAACCTTTTTCCCCTCCAAAAATATATCGCCGCTGTCCTTTGAATACACGCCAAACAGACATTTCATCAGAGTGGATTTGCCAGCTCCATTTTCTCCCATCAAAGCATGAACAGTTCCTGCTTTTACGGTCAGGGAAACGCTGTTAAGCGCCTTGACACCGGGAAATTCTTTACAGATTCCTTCCATTTTCAGAAGGACATTCTGATTCCCGCCATTTGCGGAAGCATTTGTCTCCTGCATATTCATTCTCACCTCCTGATTTGATTCAAGTTTTATGTACATATAAATGCGACCGCACCGAAGTGCGGCCGCATCGTCGATGACTTATTTTATACTCACGACAGATGAAATCTGCCGTGAGTATTGCGCCAGCCGCAGCCGCGAAGCGGCAGATTTCCCTATGCGGCTGTGTGCATAACTTTATACTGAGCGGCCAGTCTTTCTGACCGCCAGTATTAATTAGTTGCCAGTGTATGTAGCGTAAGGAATGTTAACACGCCATGTACCAACGACATTTGCGGAATCTACGCCATCAAATGCTTCCTTGCCATCCATATAGTTTGCTGTGATGTTTGCGATTGTATTTGCCATACCATCTGCGTCCTGCTTGATTGTTCCAATCATAGAGCCTGCTGAGATTGCATCTTTAGCTGCATCTGTAGCGTCTACACCAAATACAGGAATGACTGTAGCGCCATCTTTGTTATAGCCTGCATTCTGCAGAGCTGTAACAGCACCGATTGCCATTTCGTCGTTATTTGCGATAACAAGTTCTACCATGTTGTTGTTTGCTTCACTGTACTGAGACATAATTGTTTGCATATACTCTGTTGCTGCTGCAGAGGACCATGCACCTGCCTGATCTACTAAATATTTGTTGCTGTTTGCGCTGTCATAGAAGCTAAGTGCTGGCTTGCCTGCTCCGGTCAGAATTGCATCTGCATCTTCCTGGCCATATTTTGTACGTGCATCTGCCTCTGCGTTACCTTCCTGACCCTTGAACATAACATAAGAGATTGTGCCATCACCATTCAAATCCAATGTATCATAGTTCTCTAACAGATAGTTTCCGATCATTTCGCCCTGCATATGACCAGCCATCTCATAATCTGTACCAACAAATACGCACTTGTCTGAGCTTGTAACTGCTTCTTCACTTACAGAACGGTTAAAGAAAATAACAGGAACGCCATTTGCCTGGCTGATAATGTTCTTAGCAGCATCATCAGAGCCTGTGTCTACCAGATTGACAACCAGAACTGTAGCACCTTGTGAGAGCGCTGTTGTCACCTGTTCAGACTGTGTTGTTTGGCTGTTGTTGCTGTCATAATCCTGATACTGAATACCTGCGGAGTCGAGTGCGGAGTCTAACGCTGCGCGCACACTAGAAATGTATGTATCGCCGTAGGTGTAGTAGAATACTGCAACACTGCCCTCTCTAGAAGTTGTTTCAGCAGGAGCAGCATCTTTGTTTTCTGTATTTTCTGCTGGAGTGCTGGTGTCTTCTGCTGGAGCTGCGGCGGTATTTTCCGTCGTTGTTGTGTTTGAGTTTGTTGCTGTACTGTTATCTTTGCCGCCGCACGCAGACAGAGTTGCGATCATGCTTACCGAAAGCAGGGTGCAAAGAAATTTTTTGTGTAACTTTTTCATAGTTTGTGTACCTCCCTTTCATACAATAGGTTAATTTGGTAATGTTGTATAGTTGAATTATAACCGATAATTTCTTTCTTGTAAAGGATTACTGAATACATTTTCTAAAAATTATTAAATAATTGTAACTTTAGTGAACTATCGCTGCAAAATTTGGCAATTTACTTGTGCACTTATAATGCGTTTATGCTGTTTTGTTCCTTAAAAGGAAATTGCGAATACAGATTGAGCGCGCTGGCGCTCAATTTTTTATTGCACAAGGTAACGATCTGTTGAAGGTCTGATTGTAGTGCTCAGGTCATGGATAATTAGAGGTAAGATTTCCGATTAAGAACAAGTAACACAAAGATCAGTATCAGCGGAAATACAGTAGCAACAAGCAGTCCTAGTTTAAGATTACCTCCGGCTATATTGGAGACGCAGCCTACTATTGTAGGACTTATGGTAGCACCTAAATCCCCAGCCAAAGCTAAAAATGCGAACATAACGGTACCGCCTCTGGGGCACTTCTGGGAAGAAATGCTGATCGATCCCGGCCACATAATTCCAACTGAAATACCGCAAAACGCACAGCCTGCCAACCCAATAATCGGTAAAGAGGACAGAGATGCTGTCAAGTAGCAGATCACAGACAACACACCGCACATCAACATCGTCTTAATCAAGTCCAGCTTCTCATTCTTTTTGCCATACAAGACCCGGGATATTCCCATAAACATTGCAAACAAACATGGTCCTGCCAGATCGCCAACCGTCTTGGAAACACCCATTGCTGACTCTGTGAATGCGGACGCCCATTGTGCCATAGATGCTTCAGAAGCACCAGAGCATACCATAAGTAGGATCAACAACCAAAACAGCGGCAATCGAAGCAACTGACCCGGGCGCATACCTTCGCCGTCTTCAACCAGCCGTTCAATAGGGCAGGTCATAAAATTGAATGCGTTATATAACATTATCACTGTCCAAATTAGCGTAAGTATCTTCCAGTTTTCTATGCCAAATACTGTAAAAAAGAGTGTCGAGCCCAAAATCACACCTACTGCACCCCAGCAGTAGAAAGAGTGAAGCAAACTCATCATACCCTCTTTGTTTTCAAAGGGGCAGGCTTCAACAATCGGACTTACCAATACTTCGATAAGACCGCTGCCCACAGCATAGAGCACAACTGCAATTAGAATTCCTATAAATGGGACAGGAAGCAATTCCGGTAGGATAGCCATTAAAGCAAGTCCAGCTGCGGACAACACTTGAGAGGACACCACGCAAGTGCGGTACCCTATTTTATCGACAAATCTTGTGGCAGCAAAGTCAATTAGTAATTGTGTTAAATAGAACACCATCGGAATCAGCGCAATCTTTTCCAACCCAATCCCATAGGCGTTTTTGAATGTTAAAAATAAGAGTGGTGTAAAGTTCGCAGATATAGCTTGGGTAACAAAGCCAAGATAGCAAGCTATAAGCGTTTTTTTGTAGTTCTTTTGCTTGGTCATGACTACTCCTTTCAGATTAATACAAGATTATATTCAAGTTGCATTATATCATCATAACCAAGCTGCATAAAGATACAATAACCCCCAATATATGCACTATTTACCCAAAGTGCGATTTTGGCCGGGTGTATATCCATAAGTTTTCCGAAATTGGCGACTGAAATAATTAACAGAATTAAAGCCGCAGGAATAAGTGATTTCCTGAAGCGTGAGCGTTGTATCTTTAAGAAGCTGTTGCGCAGTTTGAAGTCGGTATTGAATCAACGCATCCACAGGTGAGCAGCCTATATATGTGTTAAAACAACGCCCTGCTTCGCTGCGGCTGATATTAGCAGCTCTGGCAATGTCTTCAAGTGTTACAGCTTCAGCATAATGCTCGTAGATATATGAGAGCATCTTTTGGATACGTATTTGGGCATTGATTTGTATTCGTGTAGTTTCGGATTTGGGCAGATCTTCAAAATTCGAGAATATATATTCAAATATACTGCTAAGTTCGCGTTGAACCGTCATTTCGTAGCATTGCTCTTGCTCATGCATCTGATGGTAAATATCCTTCACTAAGCGATTTACCTCATTATGCCACCCATTTTTCTGTCTAAATACGATAAAGGGCAATGTATCACAACAAGCTATGGGGTGAATATATTTCTGGCAGATCGCACTGGTTTCAGGTGCAATCACAGTGCCGGAAAAGACAATATTGGGCATCGGATCAGGAACATCCCCGGACAATTGCTTTATTCCATGCAGCATATTTCCATTCACAAATATGCTGTCACCTGCTTCCAGTATGATATGCTGTCTGCCTACTTGGAAATCCAAAACACCACTCACCGCAGTAGCAATTTCAAAATCAGGATGCCAGTGCAGAGGGCCTGCGAGGTTTGGAAGAGCAGCAAGTTCATCCCGAAAAAAAGTGATGGGAAATATCGTGGCATCGTAGGTCATTTGTTCTCGTAGTTGATGATTAAGTATGATTGGCATTATTTGTTACTCCAAGGTGAATGGTTATGATTTGTTTTGAGTATGTATCATTATTTTTTCTCTGCCACACAGAGAATTTCATCAATTCGTTTTCTTGCCTGTCTGTTCCATCATCATCTTTCTCTATCCAAACAGGCAAAAACTCCATATATTTCTTGACGTGCCGCCGCCTGCCCTATAAAAATGAATGGTTACGGATTATATCATCAGAAGCAATAAATCAAATTGCAAAAAACGCTGTAAAATGCTATGATTATTATATCATATTTTATGGAGAACGATAAGATGAAAAATAAGAAGATATGGGTGCTTTCCCTTTTATTTGCAGCGTTATTGTCTGGATGTCAAAAAAATGACACAGTTCCTGCAGAAGCAGTTCAAGTTTCTGATTCGGATTCCGGTACTGTTGACTTAACCGTTTGGGGAGCTGAGGAAGATGAAGAATTGCTTCGTCAAATTATCGAAGGATTTGAGGAAAAATATCAAGGACAGGCAAACTTTCAGATTACATATCAGCCCCAGAGCGAGAGCAAATGCACAAATGCTTTGATGGGCGATTTGGAGAATGGTGCAGATGTCTTTGCATTTGCAGACGATCAGTTAAATACATTGGTAGCGGCTGGAGCGCTGGACCCTGTAGAAAATACAGAATCTATCAAGGAATCAAATCTGCCGGAGGCGGTCCTTGCAGCATCGGTAAATGATACATTGTATGCTCTGCCGCTGACAGCAGACAATGGATATTTTCTATATTATAATAAACAATATTTTTCGAAAGAAGACATTGTATCTTTGGATAAAATGTTGGATATTGCTGCACAAAACGGCAAAAAAGTTTCAATGGAATGGTCTTCTGGCTGGTATGTGTATTCACTGTTTGGCAATACAGGGCTGACAGTTGGACTAAATAATGATGGAATTACCAATTATTGTACCTGGAATAGTACAGAGGGCAAAATCAAAGGAACAGACGTGGCACAGGCTATGCAGGAAATCGCGGCACATCCAGGGTTTATCAGTACTGATGATGCAGGATTTCTGGAAGGAGTCAAAAATGGAACCATTATTGCAGGGGTCAATGGAGTATGGAATGCAGTAGCAGTGGAAGAAACATGGGGAAGCGGTTTTGGTGCATCGAAACTCCCATCTTATACTTGTGCAGGGCAGCAGGTACAAATGGCTTCCTTTTCTGGTTATAAACTGATAGGGGTCAATGCATATTCAGAACATAAAATATGGGCGTCAAAGCTGGCAGAATGGATAGCGAACGAGGAAAACCAAAAACTTCGTTTTGCGCTGCGTGGTCAGGGACCGTCCAATATTGTCGCGGCATCTTCTGAGGAGGTACAAAATTCGCCTGCAATTGCTGCACTGTTGGAACAGTCAAAATTTTCGCGTCTTCAGCGGATAGGGGGCAATTATTGGGACCCTGTTATCGCATTTACAGAAGAAATTTTGGCGGGAAACCCATCTGGCAAAAGCCTTCAGGAACAGCTTGATATCATGGTTAAGGAAATTATAGCCCCATAAGGTTCAAACAAAAAGGAGTACCAGTTGTGATGAAAAATATCAGTTTAAAACTTCGTTTGATCATACCAATCGCCTTTCTAGGAATTGTAGCAGTTTTGTCCAATTTACTGTCCATTATCAATATTCAAAATGTAAATACGAGCGCTGCGAATATCGCAGATAATTATATGGATAGCAAAAGCAGACTATCAGAAATCTGTCAGTCGTCTATGAATATTCATAAAATGGCACTCAGCCATATTGTCGCAACAGATTATGACACGATGACAACGCTTGTCCAGCAAATTAAACAGGAAGAAGCGCTTTTAGATAATATGCTTGCGGAATATGAATCGCATGTGATATCAGAAGATCGGCCTCAATATCAAACACTTTTGTCCGATTATGAGTCTTTCAAACATGCATTAGTCTACCTTGTCTGTGCCAGTGCAAGCCATAAAACACAAGATGCCTATGCTCTTGCCAATGGAGATGTAGCGCTTTATGCGAATGCGATGGAAGCGGATATTGATGCTTTGAACGCATCAATTAGTGAACAGACGCTAGATGCAAGAAATCATTTGTCAAGTGTATATCTCATATCCCTGGTGGCGGGTGCTGCCGCCGTACTTATATGTGTTTTGCTGGTGTTTGCTGATTTGAAGCTGATAATGAATTATGTTGTAATTCCAATTAAGAGTATTTTAAAAACAATAAAGCAAAGTTCTGGGCGTATCAACCACATGACAGGCGAAGTTTTAAAAAGAACACGGGATTCCAAAGGAAGCGCAGGCGATCTTTCCGCTCTTGCAGAACAATTGTCAGCAACGATTCAAGAAGTGGCAAACAATGTATCTGCCATCAATGACAATGCGGAGAATATCAAACTTGATGTTGATAACATTGCTGAGGAATGCAGTGTCATAACGGATTACAGCACCCAAATGAACACTCGCGCAGATGCAATGCAGCAATCTGCCCAAAGCAGTGTGACAATCACCAACATCAAAGCAGAAGAAATACTGGGTTCTTTAAACGATGCAATTGAAAAAAGCAAAAGCGTTGATCAAATTGAGACATTGGCGGGTGAGATTCTTTCGATTTCCCAGCAGACACAGTTAATTGCGCTGAACGCTTCTATAGAGGCTGCCAGAGCTGGAAGTTCTGGCAAGGGATTTGCAGTGGTTGCCAGCGAAGTGCGCGATCTAGCCAATTCCAGTCAGGAAGCAGCCAATAAAATCCAGGAAGTTAACAGTATTGTCACTTCTGCTGTCTATAATCTTTCTGAACATGCACAACAGTTGATTGAATATATGAACCAGTCGGTACTCACGGAATTTCAGGAATTCGTACAGTCTGGCAGTCAATACAAAGAAGATGCTGCCTATATTCGCCGATCTATGGCAGAATTTCATGAGCGTACCAAACATCTTAAAAATTCAATGTCAAGTATAGCGGATTCAATTAGTACAATTACAAAGGCTATCAATGAAGGTGCAAATGGCATTACAGGTGTTGCAGGCAATACCAGAAGACTTGCTGATGATATGGAAGACATTACGCAGCGTATGGGAGTCAATCAAGAAGTCGTAAAAGGATTAGAGGATGAAACGGTGGTATTTGATAATCTGTAAAAAGGAATTATAGATTGAAAATTATACCAAGACATAGATTTTTCAATCGGCAATTTGCATTAGAGCCTCAAGTATGACTGGATCGCAGCAAACTGTTCTGATAAGGAGGATTCACATGGTAAAAAGATCAGATTGGAAAACAATACCTATGTCAAAACAAAACGAACATTTTAGTTTGGAAAAATCTTTGACAGAGGAAGAGCTTTCATTGATTCAAGAAGGTCATAAGCCGCAGGAAATGGAGGATAGTGTTAGTAAAAAGCCCTAAAATACGTAATGCAACGCAAATTTTCCAAATTGCAACGCTTGGTTGACAGTGATTAAAACTCCGTTGGTGGTATGCAACCGACGAATTGTGATATTTTTGATTTGGAGGTGATAACATGGATATAGCTGAAAGACTTCAAGAATTGCGCAAGAAGGCTGGCTATTCCCAAGAACAGGTTGCCGAATTGTTAGGAATATCTAGGCAGGCTATTTCAAAGTGGGAAAGCGGACAGGGAAAACCAGAACTTGATAATATTATAAAGCTTACAGAAATGTATGGTGTAAGCACGGACTATATTATATTGGGAAGGGAACACATTGTCCAAGCAGCGCCGCAGCCAAAAAGAACGATGAGCCATACTGCTCAGAAAACGATAGGAATTATTGCGATTATTGCGTCAACTGCATTTGTAACCGTATTATTTATTACCGCTTTGATGTTGCTGTCAAAGTTTACGTTATAGGAAATCACAGAATGAAATAAGACCAAAACTTAGCGGCGTTTCTAGGTATGTTAGAAATGCCGCTAAGTTTTGGTTTAGGATGTTGATATAACTTGATAGGACAGAGTGGAAACAGGGCAGAATGTGCTGTCTGTAAAAGAGATCTGTACCATACCATCATACTTTTCGGGTGCAATACAATTAAGAAGCAACCGTTTTAAATCTATCATTTGTCAGTTTCTGTCAAATAGTTTGTTAAATCTTCTATCAGTTGATTTGTGCGAGCATGTTTCCCAACATTGTTTAGATGCAAGTTTGTATCAAAAAAATAATCACATGGATAGATGTAATCTGTATAATGCGAAACAACAGGAGCTATCATTTTCTCTTTCAGTTTATTTTCAAAATTAATAAACTCTTCATCACTTGAACGGTTTGGTGTATCAGCAATCGGATAAGCTGCCAGCAGCAGCGTAGCTCCTTTAGATTCCAGATATTCGCTTAAATTATTAAGTCGTTCCACCACATTATCGGATATTTTTGGAACACTGCTCTGATACTCACTAAAGTCATATATACATCCATTGTCTTCCCATTCGATATCGCCATATTCATTAAAAGCAGATCTGCTGTATACCCCGCCTGCATCTATATTTCCGTCTCTTGTTATCCATAAGGATAGACATTTTTTTAAATAGGCAGGATACGCCTCAAACATAGATTTTACATCCTCCATGCGCAAAATTCTCCATAAATCAAAGTGATTCTCTATCGTGATCCATATCAATGACTTATTACCGATTTCTCCATTATCTGCATAGGAACTATGGCATATGATGTATATATCCCCTTCGTTAACATTTAGCAAAGCCATTCTTTCATGAAATACATTGCCCACACCTCCATGCAGTCCCATATTGACGACTGGCATATGAATGGCTTCTTCTATTTTTTCCGAGTCCATACCAAATGCCAGATTAGAATTTCCAAGTAGCACTATTTTGGGTTCATCAATATTTTCAGCCCGTTCTACTTTGTCTATCAGTGATGCCTGATAATTCATCAGGTATTGAGGCGATAATTTTATTAAAAAAAATATGATCATTCCAAACAATACAACGAGCTTTGCTACAAAAACAATACCTCTTTTAAAATTGAAAGTAAATAAACTGTGTTTGTCCATTTTCCTCTCCATATATTCCAAAGATAAATAAAACAAACAGCATCATAATATATACCAGCCATCGATATACAATCTGCTGTTCAAGCACCTTTTTTTTCCAGTCAATGCCCCGCATTTGTAAATAATCTGTATAAAGCAAAAAAAATAAGGAAAATAGCAATATGGCCAATACGGAGTAGCTTCCAAACATTTCAAGCATATTATCACTCAATAGATATGGAAAATAGAATTCCTTGTAAATTTTCACCTGCATTTCCAATGCCTTGTGAAAACCTTTTGCCCTGAAATAGATCCATGTATAATCCACTAACAGAAATGTAAAAAGTCCACCTGAAATTTTCCATCCCAAAGCATCTGTGTTAATTTTTAAATACTGGATTATTTTTGTCGTATATGGCTTCAACCAATCATATATGACCATATAAAATCCATTTAGTCCGCCCCATACCACATAAGCCCAAGTTGCCCCGTGCCATAAACCGGAGCACAAAAATACTGCCATAACATTTATATATTTTCTTATTTTGCCTTTACGGTTACCGCCTAAAGGAATGTATAGATAATCGGTAAACCACGTTGTCAAGGAAATATGCCACCGATGCCAGAATTCTTTGATATTTACTGCCAGATATGGTGCTCTGAAATTCTCTTGCAACTGATAGCCGAGTATTTTTGCACTTCCTATTGCAATTTGTGTATATCCATGAAAATCACAATAAATTTGAAACGCGAATAGTACAATGCACATGGCAACAGTCATTCCATGATAAGATACATAATCCTCGAATATCGGATCAATAATGGTTGAAATCCTGTCCGCAATGACCAATTTCAGAAACAAGCCATATGCCATAGTGAGCAGCCCATATCTGGCATTGTCAATCTGAAAAACAGTCGGATTATTGATCTGCTTCAATAAATTTTTTGACCGCTCAATCGGTCCTGCCACAAGTTGAGGAAAAAAGGATATAAACAAAGCAAATTTAAAAATATTTTTTTCGGCACAGATATCGCCACGGTACACATCAATGATGTATCCCAGAGCTTGAAATGTGTAAAAAGAAATTCCCGCTGGCAATAAAATATCAAAATCTGGTTTGTATAAAATAATCCCTATATGATTCAATATCATATTCAAATTTTGTAATGCAAAATCAAAATATTTAAAGAAAAACAAAACAGATAAGTTTGCAAAACAACAGAGAAACACAAGTATTTTACTGTAACGCAATATCTTTTTCTTTTCCCATATTCTGTTTTTTACAAATTGCAAAAGCATACTATCCGCCCATGTAACGATTGTACAAAATATAATCAGTAATACATATTTCATATTCCAACAAGTGTAAAAATAGTAGCTAGCACATAAAAGCCATATATATTTTATTTTTTTAGGCATTATAAAATAGAATAAGATGACTAATGGAAAAAAAATCAAAAAGTGTAACGAATTAAATTGCATAATTACTATTTCCCTTTTCTTTAACTAAAAAACGGACATTGGTATTCTCTTATTTTATCCATACGCAATCCCTTTCTTTTATTATCCACTTACTATATGTAAGTATAATAACTAACTATAAGTATGCATGTCAATACTGTTTGTAAGTAAATTCGCTTTTTTTCCCTATTCTTACGTTCATTTTGTTATTGTAAATAAAATGTAAAGCCCAGTTAAGGAATGTCAAATGTTTTTGAAAAATAATCTCTGCTGGATAGTAAAGTTGCAAAGGTGAACGAGTGTATCGAAGTGACTTTACCCTTTAGTGCTATTGCGCAGCGATTAAAAAAAGGAGGCAAGAAAATGCAACTAGGCCATATAATTGCACAATTACGCAATCAAAAAAAAATCAGCCAAAAACAATTGGCCGAGGAACTTCATATTAGTTATGGATTGGTTGGACTTTGGGAAACAAATAAGAGGATACCTTCTCTTGAATGCTTTATTTCTTTGGCAGATTACTTTTCTGTAAGTGCAGATTTTCTTTTAAAAAATGATAGAATACTAAAACCCGAACAATATCAAAGCACTTCTGTATCCTCGTCCGCGCAAAAAATAATAAATACATTTTATCTGCTTAACGAAGATAATCAAGATATATTAATTGGAGAAGCGAAAAAAATGTTAAAAAGCCAACAAAATGAAGAAAAAAGAAAAATACCTCCTATGGCAAATGCCACATAATACCATTTCCTAATTAGAATGCTATGTATAATTTTTTTATGATTATGGACAGAACCAATTTTGAAAAAGGCTGCCGTTTTAATTGGGCAGCCTTTTGGAAACATTTGGCTTATCTATCGTTTATTTTCTCATTCAGCTTCTTCCTGCTTAGACAGTTGCTCTTCCTCCAAATCCAGTCCCAGCATAATTCGTATATTGCCTATGTATTCTGGGTCTTTCATCATATCATCCGTGACTACATAACTGGAAATGGGATTTTGCCATGGAATCACAAAAATATCTCTATCTTCTATGTCAAAGGTAGACAGAATCAATGCCATTTCCTCTGATGAGGCACCTTTTAATGCCATCATCTCTTTCAAAGTTTTCTCACGGTTGGTTCCTTGCATCAGCCCAAAACGATAGTCATTCTCT
>OFGR01001119.1_pt1 | contig 22935 bp, 17 predicted proteins | sample 1521811 | NCBI WGS metagenome assembly OFGR01 (sample SAMEA3504098, study PRJEB24116) | mouse gut metagenome | biome: mouse gut; feature: mouse-associated habitat; material: faeces | place: Denmark | collected 2011
CATACATTAGTATCTCCCTAAATTCCAGCGAATTTCTAACTGCCCACATGGGAATATGCCATATTACCCAAATCATTCCTGCATATACGAAAGCAATCTTTTTTCCTTTTGCAGCAGCTAATTTATTCAATAAAAAACCTCTCCATGCCATTTCTTCAAGCAAGGCTGTCACAAATAAATAAGAACAATGAAAGACAACTGCTAAAACGCCTGGATAACTGCTGATGAACAAATCTTTTTCGCCCACAAATAAACAGTATATTAGTGAAAAACACAATCCAATACTTCCCAATATTATGCAGCTAAATATTGCTTGAAGTTTTATCTTTTCCAAAAATAAAGCCTTAAACCATTTTTTTAAGTACCCATGTTTTAGCATACTGAATATTGATACTAGAAATGGCACAATAATAAACAGGTATTTTGAACTAAGTAACACTTGGGGAATGTGAATACTCTTTTTTTCTAAAAACATGGGAAGATAACATAAGTAAGAAAGTATAAGAACGAAAGCTGTCCATAATAATACTTCTGTATTCAATTTTCTTGTATTCATTTCATTTTCCTCGTTTCAATCTGTTTTGCTGAATTGTCTGGCAGCATTATTTTATCATAAGCACACACTTAATTCTATGAAATATCCTTTAAATTTCTTTTCCCTTATTTGCTGTAATCATTACCTGCCTTGCCCGTTCCCTTTGCTCTGTGCTGACCGCTCTCGGCTTGCGATAACTGACGTATAACTTCGGAAAAGAATGGGTCTTAGATACCTCGTCCCGCCCTGTCAGTTTGCAGATGTCGGGGAAGAAGGCAGCAAGTGTGTCAAGTTTCCGCATGACCGTCTTATTCCTTGTGTGTTTCTTTATGGGGCGGGTCAGATACGCACTCGCAGTCCGTTCAAGTCCTCGGCTCTGATACCATACCAGTTGTTTCCGTACTCAATCCGGGCAGGCTTCCACTTGCCCCGCACAAACATGTCAAGTCACTTCCCGCAATGCAGCCAGCCGCCGCAGCTGTTTAAGACAAAGCGAATGTCGTAACGGTCGTGAGCTCGTAATATACCAATGCTCCTGCCATTTTCTGTGCCATAATAAAATCCTCCTTTTGTAGTTGCGGGTGATTACAGGCTTTCGCCCGGTTTGAATGAACAGGGATTGTGCGCTCCTGTACCGCAAATGCGCCGCCTGCCATGTCATGGACGGCAAGGGAAGTGCAGCAGCTGCTGATAGCGGACAGGGCATTGAAAAGGCTGCTTTCAGATATTGCTTGATGTTACGGATTTTCGTCGTGTTCTCCCGCATACAGTCAGGCACAAAGCGGATATGCTGGCTGTCCAGTTTCATAAACCTGGATTTCATAAACTCTGCCAGGCAGTCGTCCCCCGCAGGGAGAGGGGTCAGGGGAAAGGATAGGTCAAGCGGTTTATAGCTTCCATGCCGCCGCCCGTCGTTACCCATACCATTTCTGCGAATGGCTGCGTGATTGCCCCGGCTACAAGGTTTATCTTATCCTTGCCGATTTCGCCGGACGGGAGTATAATACCCTTGTCTAAAAGCTCATTTTTCGTGTCGTCCTTCTTGTTCTGCTGCAGCCAGTCCTTATAAAGTGCTGATGCAGTGCTGTTATGGCCAGTATAATTTTGTTAAGCGCAGATAAAATTATGCTATGGCCAGTGCTAAGCTTTGATGCAGATAAGAAAACAGGCATGCCAGAAGTTTTTATCATGTAAAGCATTCGAAAAACAGCTGGATAACCGGGGCTGTCCTGTTTTTCTGTGACTGTGGAAGAATGTCAGAAGCCCTTAGTATTCTGCTGCACAGTCAGGCGGGCGAAGCCCAAAAGCGGCTTTAGCCGAAGGCGAATCAGCCGCTGAATCCGTCCGGTAAAGACAGCTTACACGCAGAATGCTTAGGGATTCTTACATTCTGGAACCGGAACAGGAAAACAGGACAGCCCCGGTTATCCAGCGTTCGGAAAAGCAGAGAAAAAACTTCTCATTCCGCATTCGGGAAAGCAGAGAAAAAAACTTCTCATTCCGCATCCGGGAAAACACAGGAAAAATTCGTTCATTCATTTTCCGGGAACCCGCATATAAAAAGGATTCCAGCGTTTAACATAAATAAATAACTTTACATAAAGATTTAGGAGGAACAAAATGAATACATCTATTATAGGGGGAGCAGACGGGCCCTCAGCTATATACCTGGCTGGAAGCATTGGAGATATGTTTGCTGTTCCTGCAGCTTTTATCCTGATTTTCTTTTATGGAATCTATCTGGCAAAGCTGCCTGCGCAAAGAAGACAGGGCATTCAGACGGTTCAGCTTGGGCGCGGCGAAAAACCGGCACGCAGGACGGAGAGCTTGCTGCGGGCGGCATCGGTGCTGGCTGTTCTGGTACAGATTCTTTCGATTGTACTGGAATGGAACGGGATGCCGTCCGCCGTCAGGATGGCAGGCATTTTAATTGGAAGCCTGGGGGATATCGTGTTTCTGGCGGCAGTGCTTTCGTTGAAAGACAGCTGGCGTGTCGGAATCCCGCAATCCGGCCAGACAGAGCTTGTGACGGCAGGGATTTACCGTTATAGCAGAAATCCGGCGTTTCTCGGTTTTTATCTGATGTATGCAGGCATTCTGCTGGCGTATTTTAACTGGGTGCTGCTTGCCGTTACGGCCTGGGCCGTGCTTATGCTGCATTTGCAGGTATTGCAGGAGGAAGCATATTTAAAGGATGTGTTTGGGGAGAAATACACGGCCTATCAGGCAGAAACCTGCCGCTATTTTGGCAGGAAACGCTAGCTTTTTGACAGAACATGTTCTATAATGAAATTGCAGTCAGATACTGATTTTCAGGAAAGGAGACGGTTTTTATGAAACGAACGAAGCATGCCATTCTTGCAATTGCACTTGCCGGAGCAGTGTCTTTTGCCCCGACAGCTGTTTTTGCACACGGGCATCATGGTGGCGGCCATTGCGGCGGCTATTCCGCAAATTATTATTACTGTGGCGGACACAGCGCCCATACACACAGCGGGGGAGTATGTCCTTATGCAGATGATTATTATTACTGCGGCGGGCACGCTGCCCATACCCATTCCAACGGAGTGTGTCCTTATGCATATTCTTCTAACCGGACTACGGTTCGCCTGGTGCAGAGGACGCTTAACAGCTGCGGCTATTCCTGTGGGACAGCAGACGGCGTAATGGGAACAAAGACAAAGAAGGCTTTAAAGAAATTCCAGAGGGATAACGGCTTAAAAGCAGACGGCATTATCGGACAGCAGACACTGGATGCACTTGGAATTTAAAGCAGGCGGGTTTCAGCAGGGAGTTTCATACAAATCCTATTCGCGAAGCGAATTTAAGATGGATTTGCGAAGGTTACTGGTCACGGAGTGAACAGTAACACTGCGATATTCAATATACAGATGAAAGCTATCCATTCCCCCTCCCCCATCTGAATCAGCTGTTGCTGCTTATCAAGGACGTATTCAACATTTTTTATCACATTTTCCTGGTCTGAATGTTATCGCTCATGTTCCTCCTTTATGGCAAAAAATAGAGCATATAGTTTTCTATATGCCCCTAACGCTGTTACCGTATTATATTTTGATTGATATGATTGATTATGCTAACTGCATAACCTCCATTTCAAGTTCTTTTAGTTCGTCCATTGATAAAGATGGTACATAACGTGCAATTTTTTCAAGTATTTCTCCGTCCTTCATCATTCTTTCTGCCGTTTTCCTTGCCTCACTATTTTTAATATCTTCCGCATATGCCTCTAAAATCTGCTCGTCATCAAACAATGTCATCATAATGTCCACAACCTCCTGTTCTTTATTTTCAAGATATTCTTTCAATACGTTTCTGTCTTTACAAATACGGATTGTTTCTGTTACCGCTTTCTTTGTCTGCCCATATTTCTTTCTCTGCTCATTATAAACCTTACAAAAAATAATATACTGCCCGATAATGCTGTTCTCGTTCTCTTGATAAAGCACTTTGACCTCTGCGTCTGCTGCTATCTTTTCGCCGGCAAAAAAGTCTTTTGAAAGTGATATCGTGTCGGGCGGGTTCTTCGGCTTTTCACCCGTAAATATCACATACAATTCGGGTTTTGGCATGTTTACTCTTTTAGAACCATACAAGTTTTGCTTTGTACGCTTGAAAAAATCGTGATAGGTTTGTATCAAATACATTAGCGCACGTATTATAATATTCAAAGTCCATGCAGATTGACTTTCAACCAAAATGACAAGTCTGCCACCAACCGAAAATCCAAGGTCATTATAGTCTGCATCTACCAGTATATGCTTAATAGTAATATCTTTTATATCATCTTCTGTAACATTGCCATCCTCTGGATGAAGCGCCTTATACAAGCGGAGCAGGTATTTTTTATCTTGGAATAAATTCGTAAATACGCTATCCTTTATCTTGCGTTTTGGCGTATTCTGTGCCATTTTATCACCTCATTATTGTAATTTCAGCAGAAGATACGATATAACTTTGCTCCTGCTACACTTCAATTATACAAGAAAAGTCCCTTATTTACAATGAAATTCATATGAATTTATGTGAAAGCATCCATATGGGAAGAACTTCTTATTCAGAAGCATACCGCCTGACTAATACCAGCAGCAAGATATTTTCAAACACGCTCTAAAATAGGGCTGCCACATTAAGAAAAACAATACAGGATATACTATATTTTGTATATGTTTTGCTTAATGCAGCAGCCCCATTTTTAATTGGTTCTGATTCTGCATGCTCCCCAGCATATTTTACAATGCATTCGCTGCATGATACCCGCTGCGGACAGCCGCTGCGATATCTGCCGTGCGCTCGCCGGAGCAGTCTCCGATATAAGTTACCGGCACGGTAATGCCGCTCACATCAAACTCATTTTTCTTAGAGCCGAGTGCATTGACAATCGTATCTGCATGAATCGTTATTTCTGTATGGTCTTTTGTATTTTCTGCATAAATTACATTATCACGGATTTCTTTTACCCTTGTATTGACATGCTGCTCCACGCCGTGCTTTTCAAAATCCTTCGTAATCAGCGGCATTACGGTAGCAGACTCCCCGGCTGCTATCTTATCCATCATTTCGATAATGACCGTCTTACAGCCCTGTGCTGCCAGATATTCTGCTGTTTCGGTTCCGACCAGGCCCCCGCCCAATACGGCACAGGTTCCGGTAACCCCTGCACCTTTTAAAACATCCCAGGATGATACGACATTGCTGTTTTCCACTGGCACTGGCAGCTCCATATTGTGCGCCCCGGCTGCCACAAGCACGGCGTCATACTGGTTTAATTCCCCGGCAGAAGGTTCTGTGTTCAGTTTCAGCTCGATATCCAGCGACGGCAGGATTTTTTCATAATAGGTCACGGCGCGCAGGATTTCGCTTTTTCTTGGCGGCACGGCTGCCAGATGAATCTGTCCGCCGATTTTATCATCCTTTTCAAATACCGTTACCTGATGCCCGCGCTTTGCAGCCACGCGTGCAGCCTCAAGCCCTGCAATGCCTGCCCCGGCAATGGCCACTTTCTTTACCGTTTCTGCCGGCCGGATGCATACCGTTGTTTCATCCCCATTTTCCGCATTCAGCACACAGGAAATATAACGGCGGTTTTGGATGGCATCCACACAGCCCTTATTGCAGTTCAGGCATTCCCGGATGCACTCGCCCGCAGCTGTTTTCACTGCAATATCCGGGTCTGTCAGCAGGGAACGTCCATATCCAATCATATCCGCTTCCCCGTTTTCCAGAATCTGCTCGCCCGCTTCCACCGTAATTACCCTGCCGACCGTGGCAACCGGGATATTGACTGCATTTTTGATGCGCTTTGCAGCCGGAAGCGTCCAGTTATACGGCACATCCCCCATAGGCGGAATCGTATCGCCCATATTTCCGGTATGGTTTGCCTGTGCTGCCTGTATCATATCCACGCCCGCTTCTTCCAGCATCTTTGCAAATGCTACGGCCTCATCTTCCAAAAGCCCGCCTTTTCCGCGCAGCGAGCCGTCCTGATTCACCGTTATAATCGGGAGCTTGTATTCCACAGCCAGCGCCGGAGCTGCTTTTTTAATGGCCGCTACGACTTCCAGCGCATACCTTGCACGGTTTTCCAGGCTGCCGCCGTATTCGTCCGTCCGATGGTTTAACATTTCCGAACACATCGAGCCGAGCAGGCGGTCTCCGTGCACTTCGATGGCATCCACTCCGGCCTTCTGCGCCCTTGCCGCACACTGTGCAATGCTCTCACGAATCCGAGCAAGCTGCTCCGTCGTGGCTTCAGTTGCAAAATGCTGCATTTCGTAACGCAGCTTGGCATATGCATCCTTTGTCATTTTTTCTGCCTGCTGCGTCTGTTTTTCAAATTCTTCCTCATTTCCGGCTGCCTTCGCTTCTGCCGCCGCTTTTCTGGCTGCCCCGGCTCCCATAATCAGCCGCCCGACACCCGGCACATCATATTCCGGGTGGAAAATCTGCAGCGCCAGCCTGCTGTCATGTGCATGCAGCGCATCTGCCAGCCTGCGGAAGGCCGGAATCTGGCTGTCGTCGTAAAGCATCGGTGTCGGCGACGCCGTGCGCACCGGCGCAACATCCCCGATTACGATATAGGCGACGCCGCCCTTTGCAAGCCTCTCATAAAAACCAAGGCTGCGTTCTCCAATGGAACCGTCACGTTCTTCATACCCCGTCGTCAGCGGCGGAAACATAATCCTGTTTTTCAGTGTCATGCTGCCAGCCTGCAGCGGCTCTAATAGTTTTTTCCCCATAGTCTTTCCCTCTCTTTTTCCAGAGCTGTCGCACGAAATCTTATATCAATTTTCTTAATGCGGCAGCCCCTTGCTAAAACGTTTTCATAAATTCATATGCCGATGTAACCGCATCCTTCAGATTTCCGGTTTTCGCGCAGTCCCCAATTACATGCGCGCGTTCAGCGGCCACCGGTGCCGGAGCATAGCCCACGGCAAATATAAGCGTGTCAGCAGGCTCTTAGCCGCGCCGCCTTCTCCTGCCATCAGGTTATTGGTCATTTCGATAATGGCCACATCCCGGTTGACCGGAAAACGGTCGTCTGCAAGCGGAGCCAGATAATCTGCGGTTTCACAGCCCACGGAACCGCCGCCGAGTATTACCACCTTCCGGCCCGGAAATCCGTTTCCTGATAACACATCATCTGCCGTCATCGTCTGCTGAAAGCATTTGAATGCATCGATTTCTTTTGGCCTTGCACCGGAAGTGCAGATAATTTCATATCCGCCGAACTCACCGTCTGCCATTTCCGGTGTCACCTCGCAGCCTGTGCGGACATCCACCCCGGCATTGTACAGCCTGCGGCTCATAAACTTAATAACCCTGCACAGCTCCTGTTTTCCAATCGGCACCGCTGCCAGACGCAGCAGCCCGCCCAATTCTGCTGTCTTTTCACAGAGCACAACCTCATGCCCGCGCATCTTCGCCATATAGGCCGCTTCCATGCCAGCCGGGCCCCCGCCAATGACCAGCACTTTTTTCTTTTCTGTGCAGGCTCTATGGCATCCAACTGTACGGAAGGATTGACGGTACATGCAATCGGCTTTCCGAACATAATGCCTGTCAGGCAGCGCCCGCAGCCGATACACGGCCGGATATCATCGGTTTTTCCGGCAGCAGCTTTGTTTGCAAATTCGCTGTCGCAAAGATTCGGCCTGCCAATCATGCAGATATCCGTTTTCCCATTGGCAATCAGCTCAAAGCAATTATATATGCAAAACAGGTGAAATAATTATGATTTTTTGATATAATACTATCACAAATTGATGCTTTTATTTACAGGGGGAATTTTATGCAGATACAGGCCTTATACCGAATCAGCAGCTATCATTTAAATGCACAGTCCAGCCGCACCTTCCGTTCCGGCCAGAAATACCTGCTGCTGTTTGTAAACAGCGGCATATGCAGTTTTTTGGGCAATGCGAAGCTGCATTCCTGCTGTTCGCCGGACATTATCCTGTTAAAGCCCGGGCAGACGCTTGTTCCTGCCACAAAGAAATCCTGCTGCTCCCTGATGGCGGTCAGCATCCCGGAGTCCTCGCTGGCTGCATTGTCAGACAGCACCTGCGACCTTGTGCAGAAATTCCGCTTTGCCCCATACGGCACCTCGGTCATCCGCGCGGAAATCGCGTCATCCATGCTGATGCGCACCATGCTGGCCCGGCTGGATTCCCTGTCCGCAGAAACGCACGAGCTTGGAACACAGCTGTTTGAAAAAAGCCTGTTTACATCTTTTCTCATTATCTTTCTGCGTGCCTGTGTCCAGAATGACCAGATACACCAGCTGCACGAAAAAAAGATTCTGATTATCGACGATGTATTTGAATATATCAGCCAGCACCTGACCGAAGACCTCTCCCTCAGTACGCTGGAACAGGAATTTTTCGTTTCCGGCGAACATATTTCCAGGGAATTTAAAAAAAGCACGGGCATGACCCTGCATTCCTATATTACGAAGTCGCGCATTGACCTTGGCAAAAAATATCTCCTGCAGGGACTGCCGGTACGGGATGTGTGCCATCTGTGCGGATTTGGCAGCTACAATCATTTTTTCCGGGTATTTAAAACAGAATGCGGCATGACGCCTATGGCATATTACCAGAAGGAACGCAGTCCGGTATAAATATTTTTATAACACAAAAACAGGGCTTTCCAGCCCTGTTTCTGCAAGAAATCTTATGTTAAATAAATGATGAAGAAGTCTGGTTATTCATATTCATACAAAGGTATCGTAAAGGAGCATTTTCCTTTTTCTGCTTTATCCGCTGCAAAATAATCCCTGTAGGCCGCCGAAACGGTCCCGGCATATTTTTTGCCGTTATCTGTTACCTGTATCGTAACAAACTGGAAGCACTCATTCCTGCTGATACCCGCCTGTACCTGCTCCATCAGCTTGTCAAACGTCTCACGTCCGTTTTTTTCTGCCATCCAACGGCTTTCGCTGGTTTCATTTACCAGCTTAAATGTCATATTCGATTCCACATCATAGGCTGTACCGCCTGTAATCCTTGGACTGCTGCCGCCCTGAAACTGCACGCTTTCGTATGGAATGACAGTACGAATCCATCCTTTGTCCGGTGCGGCTGCAATTGCAGAACCGGAAATCACCTCGGACCGGAAAGACAGTGTCATGGATGATTTCTTTGCCAGGTTTCCTTTGAAGGTCTTTTCTTTGTTTGCAGCCGTAATCATTTCGGAAAAAGGCATGATAACCCATCCTGCATATTCGCTGCCCTGGTCTTCGATGGTCACCAGAACCCATACGCCCCTGCCCCATTCCATGGTTTCTTCCAGATTATCCAGGCCCAGTGAGTCTGTATTGTAAACATATCTGCCTGCACTATCTGTTTCAAATGCATACATATAAGCGCCGCGGTGTCCGCTCCACTGCAGATTTTTAATTACCGGGCTGACGCATCCGCTTACCACGATATCCTTTTTGTCAATAATCAGCGCGCCCCTTGTCGCTGTATCAGGACGTACCGACGCCCTGACGCTGACAGTTGGAAGCGTTCTTTTTACCGTGCTGTCACTGCCGGAACCACTGCCCGGATAATACGTCCCCGGATTATATGTCCCTGACCCGGAACCCGTCGTCGGTGTCACGGAATACGGCCGTCCGGTATTTGGCACATTTTGCGTAGTGCCGTCTGCTTTTTCGACCGGAATCGGCTGCAGGGTATTATTTGTCAGGGTCAGCTTGATGGAACGCAGGGTTGCTTTTATTTTGCTGCCCTCAGCCCCTTTGCCGAATACAAAGCTTGCATCTACATCGGTAGTTACCTGTATCGGTACCGTTGCAATGACTTCCGTTCCTGCTGCATTTGCCGTCAGGATAACCGGCACGCTGACTGCTTCCCCGGAAATTTCAATTTTCATCGTTGCGCTGACGGCTACGCTGCTGACTGCCCCATGGACTTCGAGCTTAATATCCGCACCCTTTTCCATAAAGTCAATTTTCTCTGCACGCGCATCTTTGCCTACCACAATCCTCGCACTTGCAGCTGCTACCTGCAGATTATTTCCAATCGCTTCTTCCAGCCATGTATTTTCCCGGATAGCCAGGATTTTAATGGACTGGAACACCCCGTGGTTTTCGATTTCTGCATTCGGTGCATCCACCGTAAGTGCCACGCCGGAATAGCTTCCTGCCGGAATAACCAGTTTTACAGCATCTGCTGTCTTAATCGAAAGTGTTTTTAACGAAGCATTTGCCAGCGCTTCCTCAAGTTTGGCCTGGCTGGACACTTCCATCGATGCCTCGCCCGGTGTAACCGGCGGCTGTACCGGTACTTCCGGTTTTTCCTGCACTGCTGTTACAGGCACAACCCGGACGCGGCATTTCAGTTTTTTGACATTGTTCTTTTTGCGCTTATTTGTTTTCAGCTTGAGGGTTACTGTTGCGTTTCCTTCTTTTTTGCCCTTCAGCCGGATGGAAGCGGCTTTTTTGCCATAAGCGCCAGCCACGGACTTGTCCGAAACGGTTACCTTTTGAATCTTCCATCCTGCTTTGTTATTCGTCAGATACAGCTTATAATTGGACTGCCCTTCTTTGAGCGTTTTAAATGCTGTATTCAGCTTGACGTATTTTGGATTTTTTACAGACGCTGATACCGCTGTCACCTGCACCGCAGCCGGCATCGAAAACGCCATTGCAGCAGAAAGCAGAACCGCTGCTGCCTGTTTCATTTTTTTCAGTTTCATGTCTCCTCCTTCATAAAAAACGGTGAATCTTATTTCATTCCAGGGCCGTTGCATTAAGAAAAATGATACAAGATACCGTTCTTTTCAATCGTTTTTTAATCGTTCTTTGATACGATATCCTGAATATATTTTGCTTAGGGCAGCAGCCTCAAATCTTCTTCCCATACCCCCCTTTCTTTTGTATAAGCTGCTCCTGTTAAATGCAGGAAATGCTCTCTGTTTCCATTTCCTGACAGGCACTACGCCCAGTATACCCCCCCCCCGGTAATTTTTTGCAAGTATAAAATAGCGTATGTTTGACTGTATCATGAAAAAAACGCGGTACTGCGTGTATAAAAATAACGCATCCGATGGAAAAAACATTTCCTGTTCCTTCCATCCATGCGTCATCCTGAATGCCGTCCTTTTGAAGCCAGTCCAGATATCCATATCCGGCATTCTCATTATATATACAGCACATAATCGCGCATTTCCCTTTGAAATCCCGCGCCTGCAAGCGCCCCGGCTGCCCACTGCGGGTATTCTTTGACCACAATCCGGTTCAGTGCCGGGAAAATCCTTCCCGCCCTGTATTCTTTTACAAAAAGCTCCAGTATCTGCGCTGCCATATCCGGTTCAAAAATCCGCAGCACCTTCCCCTGCCGCTCCATCACGGCCACCGGAAGCCCGGCATAGCAGGCCGCTGCATTTCCAGGCACATTTAAAAAGCTGCGCCCTTCCTGATGCGCCAGTATTTTTCCCCAGCACTGCGCCGGATCTGCCGCATTGACCCAGCACAGCTCCTGCTGCGGGTTTTGCAGAAGGCGCACCACGGCCTGGTAATCACTCCCGCGGATAAACTGCGCACCGGACAGCCCTTCCACAAAATATCCCCTTCTGGCCTGCCCGGTATATTCCCAGATACGCAGCACGGACAGGGCATCCTGCCAGGAAAGCCCGCATGCTGCCACGGTTTCCCGGCATGCAATGAGGTTTCGGTTAAAACACCGTTCCAGCTTTTTTTCGGCTGTCAGGCACGTTTGCGCAAGCGGCCTTGCCACATCCCATCTTCCCGCACGCAGCGCCTTTGCCCGCATGCCTGCAAGCTGTCTGACCGACAGCTTCTTTGCCTTTTCGCGGTCGAGCCACTGGCGTACCGGCAGAAAGCTGTCTGCACAGACGAGTCCTTTTTCCATTAAGGACAACAGTGTATCATACGCAGATTCCCCCAAAAACAGCCTGTTTAATGCCTGCAGAAAACTCGCGCCCCGTTTGAGCAGCGCTTCGCAGGCCTTCTGTTCTTTTTCATCCAGATTCTGCAGGCAGCTGTCCATATCCGCATCCCAGTCTATGTCTTCCTGAAATGCAAAATGCAGCCCGCCTTTTTCATCCATCTGCCAGAACATTTCCCCCTCTGCCAGAAACGCATCCAGCATGGACGCCCGGTAATTTTTCACACGGGCAGGAATCAGCACGCCTTCCCAGAAAGCCGCGGGCAGGACACTGCCGGCATACTGCCTTAACAGGCTTCTGAGGCATTCCTCCGCGGGCGCGCTGGATGCCATCTGCGCAAGCATCGCCGCTGCATACGCCTGCGGCGGACAGGTGCGTGCTTCTTCCCGCAGATTTTTCAGCGTGCGGTTTCTGGCACGGCGGTATAATACGGCATGGTAATATTTCCCGTCATGAAGGACAGCCTCACTGCGGGCGCACAGCTCCTTTAAAATTTCTTCAGCTTCCGCAGCCCGCCAGCCATACCGCGCCGCAGCCTGTCCGGCATCCGCCGCGCCCCGGTAACGCAGCATCCGCCTTACTATATGAAGCTGCCCGTCCCTGCACGATGCAGTGCTCCTGCCTTTTCCATCACAGCCTCCCAGCGCCGCCAGATATTCTGCTTCCTGCTCTGATGCAATCCAAAGCCCTGGTTCTAAGTACCGCACCCGCTCCTCACGCGCCAGCTCGTCCAGCCACTGTACCGGAATATCCAGCTCTCCGGCGGCAAGGTCGCCTTCGGCCATCAGCAGCGCATGCAGCTGGTTTTTATCCTGCGGCAGCTTCCGGCCACTGTCACGCTCCTGGATTTCCAAAAGCTCCCGGGCTCCCGGACGCAGCAGCTCCTGTTCCCGGGCCAGCGCTTCTTCGACTGCCGCATGGACGCCTCTTGGCGTCGGTGCATAATCATACATAACCGCAGCTTCCTGGCCCCATTGCAGCGGGAGTGACATCGGAGACGGCACCTCGCTGTAAAATTCCCGTACCTGGACAATGCCTGCACGGATATCTGACAGCAGTTCCCGCACACCTGCTGCGTCCCACAGCTGCTGCATGCATTCCCGCCTTGTTTCCCGGATAAGCGGATGCCCGGCTTCGCGTACTGCCTGTTCCAGCATCTGGGCGCTTTTAAGCCGCTGCATCCACAGCGGCTGGCGTCCGTTTTTCCGTACCCCCATCATCAGCGCACGGCCGCAGTTATAGCGGAACGCCATATTAAAAACCGGTGTTTCCGGCAGAAGGATTTCCAGCTGGCGGATGCAGGTGTCCGGGTCTGCATATTGCAGCACTCCTTCCGGCAGGTCGTCTGCCCCATACGCATACAGCAAAAACCCGTCTTCCTCGTCCACGCTGCCGACCTCCATCCCGGTACGCTTTCCCGCAAGATGCGCTAACAGCAGTGCAAGCGGGGCATTGATGCGCCTTCCAAAGACAGAGTGAAACATCAGCTGGCTGTTTCCCGATGCATCCCGGAAATGTTCTACCAGAATCGTTTTATCATCTGCCAGGCTTCCTGCTGCCTTTATCTGGCGTTCCAGATAGCCAGACGATAACAGGACTGCTGCCTCATCCATGCCATAGCTGCGCAGCAGCTGCGGAAGCGTCCCGTCTTCCTGTGCCTTTTGAAAGCCGCGGAGCATGCGGCCGAACGCTTCGCCGGTCCGTTTGTCCCGTCCCTTCATCTCGCCTTTCCAAAACGGCAGCCTTGCCCCTTCCATCGGAGCCTGCACTACCGTCACGGTGTCCCGGCTGATATTGACCACCCGCCATGCAAACGAGCCTAAAATAAAACGGTCTCCCCTGCGCGTCTCATATACAAATTCCTCATCTGCCTCGCCCAGCTTCACGCCTTCTTCGGTCTTTACGGCATACATGCCTTTATCGGGAATCGTCCCTCCTGCAGACACCGCAAGCATCCGGCTGTAGCCGTCTCCCTCGGCCCTTTCATGAATGCGGTCATACAGGATTCTCGGACGGGCCGGAATATCCTGCATATGCTCATAGTCCCCGGCCAGCATGCCGAGCACGGACTTTACATCTTCTTTCGTAACATTCCGAAACGGCCATGCCCTTGGCAGGACCTGCATTACTTCATCCAGCTCATAGCTGCGGAATGCCCCCATCGATACCAGATGCTGGGCCAGCACATCCAGACACCCTTCGGGCGGGCTGACATGCTCCACCCCGCCGTTTCTTGCCAGCTCGGCTGTCATCGCACAGGCTGTGCATTCTGCCGCAGTCCTTGGAAACAGGTACATGACACTGACGCGGCCCGGATTATGCCCCGCACGTCCCAGCCGCTGCATGGTCCCGGAAACCGTGCGCGGGCATCCGACCTGCAGCACCTGGTCAATTTCACCTACGTCAATGCCAAGCTCCATCGAAGACGTCGCACACAAAAGCCGCAGCGTTCCATCCCGCAGCGCCAGCTCTGTCTCCATGCGCTGTTCCTTTGACAGGCTCCCATGATGCACTCTTGCAAACCCTTCCCCGCCCACCAGGTTGACATAATAGGCCAGCTTTTCCGCATACCGCCGTCCTTCCACAAATGCGATGACACTGCGGCTGCCCTGGCAGCGGGCATAAACCAGCGCGCCCAGTTCTTCCCACACCGGGTCTTTTTTACGTCCCTTTTGTACCTGGGCAAACGGGCTTGTAATTTGAAGCCGCACTTTTTTGTGCATCGGCGGCGCCGCTATTTTTACCGGCTCCGGTGCCAGATATGCTGCCACATCCAGCGGTTCTATCGTAGCCGAAAGGCCGATGCGCTGCAGGGGCCTTTTGCACAGATAATCCAGCCGTGCCAGCGAAAGCATCAGATGTGCGCCCCGCTTAGTATCAATGATGGCGTGCAGCTCATCCAGAATAACCGCCCGTGCAGACGAGAGCATATTCTGCCCGGTTTTGCCTGTCAGCAGCAGATACAGCGATTCCGGCGTGGTAATCAGGATATGCGGCGGCTTTCGTATCATCTGCTGCCGTTCGCGCTGCGGCGTATCGCCTGTGCGGATTCCCGTCACAACATCTGCTGCGGCCCCGATTCCGTCCAGCGGCTTTTTCAGGTTTTCCCGGATATCCGCTGCAAGCGATTTCAGCGGTGATACATATACAAGCTGCAGTTCCCGTTTCAGCTCCCCGTTCTGGCAGCAGCGCTTCATCTGGTCTAAAAATACCAGAAACGCCGACAGCGTTTTCCCGGTTCCCGTCGGTGCCGATACAAGCACATGCTCTCCTGCCGAAATAAACGGCCAGGCTTCCTGCTGCACAGGCGTCGGCTCCCCGAGCGATTCCCGGAACCACCTGGCTGTTCCTTCTTCAAAAAGCGTCAATACATCTTCCATAACCCATCCCATCCTGTCAGGCCATACAGGCAGAGCTGTGCCGTGCATGGCTTCGTCTTTGTGAAATCATTATAACGTTTTTCTTTTACAATATCCACAATTTATACAAGGAATCTGGTTTTATTACACTTTTCCAGCTGTTTTGCCCTATGTTAAAATTTACCTGTGTAAAACGATAAGGAGGGATCGCATGAAGCTAAAACAATTCAAAAAATGGATGGCAGCAGCGCTGGCCGCATCCATGCTGTTAAGCCTGACAGGATGCTCCAAAAAGCCTGACCAGACAGGAGGACAGGACAACGGACAGACGGCCGGCGGGCAGGGAGAGGAAAGCACCTCAAAATACCTTGAGACCGAAGAAAGTACCTTTGACAAGCCAATGGCAAACCAGCCAGAGACTCCATACTGGTTCCCGGAAGACCTGCTCGCATGGAGCCCGGACAATGACCCGGACTTTGTTTACAATAAGAGCAGCATCGCACTTGCAGCCAGGGCAGACAAGCAGTCCATGGCAGCAGCAAACAGCACGCAGAATAAGGATATGAAGGTAGCCGCGCTTTCCATTATGAATGGAAGCACCAGCGGCAATGCACCGCATGGAATCAACACGGCAGGCGCCAATGTATTTTCTTACTGGCAGTACATTGACCAGCTTGTATACTGGGGCGGTTCTTCCGGGGAAGGCATTATCGTCGCACCGAGTGCAGATGTCATCGACGCAGCACACAAAAACGGCGTTCCGGTGCTCGGCACCATCTTCTTCCCGCAGACAGCCCATGGCGGCAAAATTGAATGGCTGGACAAATTTCTGGAAAAAGATGCACAGGGAAATTTCCCAATTGCAGACAAGCTTATCGAAGCAGCAGAGGCATACGGCTTTGACGGCTGGTTTGTCAATCAGGAAACAGACACTGCCGTAGAAAGCTTTGATGGCGCAGCAGCCGGGGAAGAACCATCCGGTTCCGCAGAAGGCGGGCTTACAAAGCAGCACGCAGTCCTGATGCAGGAATTCATCCTGCAGTTCCAGGAAAAAGCCGGGGATAAGCTGGACATTATGTGGTATGACTCCATGACATCCGAAGGCAAAATGGACTGGCAGAATGCCCTTACCGATAAAAATACATATTATATGACAGATAAAAACGGCAATCCGGTGTCAGACAGCATGTTTTTGAACTTCTGGTGGACCACCGACAAGCTTGCGCCAAAGGAGCTGCTCAAGGCATCCAGGGCAAAAGCCGAAGAAATCAATATCAGCCCGTATGAGCTGTATGCCGGCATTGACGTACAGGCAGAAGGAATCATGACCCCGGTCAAATGGGAGCTGTTTACCGATGAAAGCGGCACGCCGTTTACGTCCCTCGGCCTTTACTGCCCAAGCTGGACATACTTTGCAGCCGATAATTTTGAAGACTTTGAGAAAAAAGAAAACAGCTTCTGGGTAAATGAAAACGGCAATCCGTTTGCCGGCACAGAAGCAGACGGCACAAGATGGAGAGGAATTTCCACCTATGCTGTTGAACAGACTGCTGTAACATCCCTGCCGTTTGTGACAAATTTCAGCCTCGGACACGGCTACAGCTATTTTATCAAAGGCGAAAAAGTCTCTGTCATGGACTGGAACAACCGCAGCCTGCAGGATATTATGCCGACCTACCGCTGGGCCTTTGAGCACGGCGAAGGCAATCAGTTTTCTGCCAGCACAAACTATGCAGACGCTTACAACGGCGGCAATGCCATTAAGCTGCGCGGAGACATGAAAGCCAAAACGCCCAGCACCGTCCGGCTTTACAGCACCGAGCTTGCGTTTGAAGAAGGCATCTCGTTTACAACCACGGCAAAGGCTTCTTCTGAAACAGACCTGAACCTGATTTTAGGCTATTCTGACGGAACCACGGAAACTTTTGCCGCCGATAAAAAAATCGGGGCTGACTGGACAGAAGCTTCCTTTGATGTAAAAAATGCAGCCGGAAAAACCGTTACTTCTATTTCCTATGAGCTGCAGGCCGCAGAGGATGTTTCCGGTTATGAATTCAACTTCGGACAGATTGCCATTCTGCCACAGGATGCTCCAAAAGCCCCGCAGGCTGTTACCGGCTTCCAGATTGACGATGCTGTATTCGACGAAGAAGAAGGCATCTATGCAGGCATCCGGTTCAGCTGGGACGAAAATACCACAGACAGCGGCTGCTATTATGAAATATACCGCGTAAATGAAGACGGGACACGTTCGTTCCTGGGCGCAACCCCGGCAGCAACCCATTATGTCAATGCATTGCAGCGGAATGAGGAAGCAGACAAAACCAACAAATCCACATTCGAAGCCGTTGCTGTAAGCCTGACCGGCGAACGCAGCGAAGCATCCGAAGCCGTTACCCTGGAATGGCCGAATAACAGCATTCCAAAAGCAGCATTCAAAGCTTCCCGGACACTGGCTGCCCCTGGTGAAACCATTACCTTCGAAAGCCTGTGCTCTGCAAATACAGAATCGCTTCTGTGGGAATTTGAAGGCGCTGATACCGAAACAAGCGAGGATGCTGCCCCGGCAGTCACCTATGCACAGGAAGGCACCTACAAGGTAAAACTGACTGCAAAAAATGAATCCGGGGAAACACCTGTCGAAGTCGAAGGCTGCATTACGATTTCTTCGAAAGCATCGGGCGACCTGGCGCTTCTTTCACAGGATATGGAAACAGAGGCTTCTTCCTATGTCAACGAAAACGAAGCTCCTGCCTTCGCCGTAGACGGCAAGACCGAAACCAAATGGTGTGCAACCGGCCAGCCGCCGCATGAAATCACCATAGACCTCGGCGAAGTCAGGACCGTCAGCGAAGTACAGATTGCACATGCAGAAGCCGGAAACGAAAGCCCGGACATGAATACGAAAGCTTACGCCATCGAGGTAAGTGAAGACGGAAACGAATTTACCCAGGCAGCAAGAGTCATTAACAACGCCGCCGGCAATACGTCCGATACCTTCCCGGCCGTTTCTGCAAGATATGTGAAGCTTATCGCAGAAAAACCGACACAGGGCTCTGATACGGCTGCTCGTATTTATGAAGTGCGTGTCTATGGATTAAATGAAGTGATAAAATAACCTGTTCCTGTCCGCTTACAGGAAAGCAGGCAGAGGGGCTGCTGCATGAAAAAATGTTTTGCTTCATGCGGCAGCCCCTTTTGTCCGAAAAACGCACATGGTACGCACCGGGCCGGAAGAATGCCTGTTATAGTTCTGCCAGCATAACCCTGCATCGTTTTTTATAGCATGCAATTCCATACTTCAGGATATTCTCCACCCCTTCGTCTTTAAGCTCATCTTCGTACCGGGTGTACGCAATCTGTTTCAATGCCCTCCTGCATGCGGCATCCAGATTTCCGTCATGTGCATACTTTACTTCTATAATAATTCCCATATCCCCGGTATCTGGTTCTGCAAGGATATCTGCATATCCATTACCGCTCCTCACAGACCTGGAAAATATAAAATTTCAGATAATACGACTCCTGCGCTGCCCACAGCACCGGGTGGTCTGGCGCCTGCGTGCGGAATTCCACCTGGCGCAGCCGTTTGTGCACATTCCGTGCCGCCTGCTGGATGGTCTGGGCAAACAGCTCCTGTGTCATAAAATGCGAACAGGAACAGGTTGCCAGATATCCCCCGTCCTTTACCAGCTTCATGGCGCGCAGGTTAATCTCGCGGTAGCCTTTCACTGCATTTTTGACCGAATTCCTGGATTTTGTAAACGCCGGCGGGTCTAAAATCACCACGTCAAATTTCTCCCCCTGCTGCTCTAATTCAGGCAGCAGCTCAAACACGTCCCTGCACACGAACTGCACGCGCCCGGAAAGCCCGTTCAGCTGCGCATTCTGTATTGCCTGTGCAATGCCTGTGTCCGAAGCGTCCACGCCCAGCACGCTCTCAGCGCCGGCTGCCGCGGCATTCAGCGCAAAAGAGCCCGTATGGGTAAAGCAGTCTAACACGCGCGCATCCCTGCACAGCCTGCCAGCTGCCCTGCGGTTATATTTCTGGTCAAGGAAAAAGCCTGTCTTCTGCCCGTTTTGGACATCCACGATATATTTGATTCCATTTTCTTCTATCTGCACATTTGTATCAAATTCCGGCCCGATAAATCCCTTATACCGCTGCATGCCTTCCTGCTCGCGCACCTTCGCATCGCTTCTTTCATAAATGCCGCGTATGCGGATGCCATCCCCTGCCAGCACTTCGGTTACCGCTTCCAGAATCATCCCTTTCATCCGGTCAATGCCAAGCGCCAGCGATTCCACAACAAGCACGTCCGAAAATTTGTCAATGACAATTCCAGGCAGAAAATCCGCCTCTCCAAACACCAGGCGGCAGCTGTCTGTTTCCACCGTCCGTTTGCGGTACTCCCATGCATGCTTCACCCGCATGCGGATAAAATCCCGGTCAATTTCCTGTTTCGCATTTCTTGTCATCATGCGGATTCTGATTTTGGAATGTTCATTGATAAATCCCCGTCCCAGCAAAAATCCGTCGTAGTCATGGACCGTTACGATGTCCCCGTTTTCAAATTCCCCGGTAATGGAAGCTGTTTCATTGTCGTATACCCACATGCCGCCTGCCTTCAGCAGCCTTCCTTCTCCCTTTTTCAGCGTAACAACTGCACTCATACTGTTCCTTTCTTATATCTTTTTTTCTTTTATTTTTGTCTTTTATCTTTTTCAGCACTTTTGTTATCATAACATATCCTGGACATTTTTCAAATTTTTTTCATATGGAATGCTGCCGTTCAGATTGTGTTTGAAAAATGCTTTTTGCAAGACTCCTGCTGACTCCATTCCTGGCTGTTAATTTCCTGTTTTTTTTGTGAAACTTTTCATGCTGCTTTAACGTCTAATTAGTAGAATTTATGCAGTACTTACAAAAAACAATCTTACCAGAGACATTCTCCCGGTTTTGCTGTATAATATAAGCTGAATGCCAAAAAACTGCCGCCCGGCTGTTTTGTTTCTGTAATTTTTATTTATGCGGAGGGTATTTACTGGCAGAATTTGCTGACAATATGGGAAAATCATCCATACCCGTCGAAATATGCAGATTTCTATTAATTTCTAACAGGAAATTTCATAATACTACTGTAAAAAAAATGTTTTCGTGGTATACTATAGCATGGTTTTATAACAGACGTACAGATTGTTATGTAATACCAAGGAGAATTTATGTTATTTAATATGGGGAAAGAGGCACTTGCGGCGGCAAATGATGAGCACAAGCGTAATGCCTTCATTCATAAAAATGAAAACTTTATATTAAATTGCGCAAGCAAATTTTCAAAACATTATATCAGCAAGAGTGACGACGAATGGTCGATTGCCCTGATCGCCTTTTCCAACGCGATTGATTCTTATAATGAATCCAAAGGCGCGTTTCCATCGTACGCGAGACTGTTGATCGAACACCGCCTGACCGATTATTTTCGTTCGCAGGCACGGTTCGCTTCTGAAATGCAGACGGAACCGTATTTATTTGAAGGCGAAGTAGACGAAGATTCTGAAAATATGGGATTTCAGATCAATGTTATGAAACAGGCATCCGTATCAGACGACAATCCGCTGCTGGATGAGATCATCGCGATCTCTGAATACCTGGACGTTTATGGAATTACGTTTACAGAGCTGACCGAGTGCTCTCCAAAGGCTGGAAAAACAAAAGACTCCTGTGCAAGCGCCATTCGCTATCTCAGGGAACATCCGGTTCTGATCAATAATATGAAGACGACCAGACAACTTCCGATTAAAATTATTTCTGAAAATGCAAAGGTACCCCGAAAAATTCTGGAGCGTCATCGTAAATACATAATAACCGCAGCAGAAATACTTTCCGGTGATTATCCCAAGCTTGCCGAATATTTGAGCCACATTTAGCAGGCGCCAACCAACCCAACCAAACGTTGCCGCGTTTGTATTTCTGTCACAGTTATTAGCTATTTATGAAGCTACTCTAAGAAAGAAAGGAGCCATCTACTTTGAAAGCCGTCATAGTAGAATGCAGTAATGGCGCTGCGGTGGCACTGTGTGACGACGGTTCATTCCGGAAGCTGAAAAATAAAGGCTATTCGATTGGACAGGAGCTTATGATTAAACATAAGCCATCCTCAAACCGCATGGTGCAGAAGCTTTCTATCTGTGCTTCGCTGGCATTGGTTCTGTTATCTTTCGCTGGCATTGGTTCCCACAGTTACGTAGAGCCTTACTCTTACGTCAGCCTGGATATCAATCCTTCGATTGAATATGCTTTGAACCGTTATGATAAAGTCATCTCGGTCTCCGGCATTAACACTGAAGGGCAGCAAATTGTTTCATCCATTGAATCTGATATTAAAAATCAGAATATTACCACTGCATTAGGTGTAACTATCGGACAATTGGAAAAAGACCATTATATTAACCAGGAAGAATATAACCACGTGATTGTCAGTGTATATTCCAGTAATGACACAAAAACGCAGTCGATTACTTCCAGGGTAAATTCTCTTTCCGCAGAAAAATCAAATATTTGTTCGATTGATACGATTCCCGTATCAAAAGAAGTAAAGGATGACGCTGATTCCCTTGGCATTACGCCTGGTAAGCTGACACTCATCCATGCAGTTGCAGAGACTTCTGCAGATTCTGATTTTAATGTAGCAGAATGGACGGATAAGACCGTTAGTGAGTTGGAGACAACCATCCAGCAGGCAAGCACGCAGATTCCGGCATCGGATTCGGGTACACAGCCAGCATCAGCAAATGCTGCGGATCACGAACAATTAAATAATATCCCGGGTAACAATAATGCAGACAAACCGGATAGCTCCACCTCTTCAGCCGTGGACGCAAACCAGCAGGCCGGCAGCGCTTCTGCTGATAATCAAACAACCATTGATGATACAACAGCCGGTTCCGGTACAAACGGTATTCATTCTGCCGCAAAACCGGATCAAACAGGCAATACCATAACATCCTCTGGAAATGGCAGTGCAGACAGTGTACAGAAGCCTTCCTCTTCGGATCAGGCAGGTACAGGCAGCAATTCCGGCCAGACGGGAACGAATGTATCGGATCAGAATTCTTCTCCGAACAAAGGTGAATCCAGCGGAACAAGTCCTTCCAAGGACCCGTCAGACAGTTCCAGCAGCCCGTCCAAAGGAGATGAAGCTGCAGATTCCGGCAGCAAAGATGATCCGGATGACACGCTGACCGAGGACAGTTCTAACAAAAAGGATCCTTATCCGCTTCCGGATACGGAAACAGATACAAATACTTCGGAAGACACTTCATCAGATGATGATCTGATGAAGGAAGATACAGCAAGCAAGAACGATCCATATACAGACTCAGCAAATCCGGATAATTCTGCTGATACGTCGGAAAAGGACGGCCAGACGGACATCACCGATGATCCGTTATCCGCGTCAGACGTTTCCGGCAATACAGAAGATGATCCGTCCGGGTCTGCGTACGCAGATTCTGAATCTATGGACTAAATAGTAATGAAATCGGTATGTTTGACGGCAGTGACCGCTGTCTTCAAATTACTGGCAGGTAGGATTTTTTAACAAAAAG
>OFGR01001120.1_pt1 | contig 22912 bp, 19 predicted proteins | sample 1521811 | NCBI WGS metagenome assembly OFGR01 (sample SAMEA3504098, study PRJEB24116) | mouse gut metagenome | biome: mouse gut; feature: mouse-associated habitat; material: faeces | place: Denmark | collected 2011
ATATTATGATCGCTCATCTTCTCGAACGGCTCGTCGATGAAGATCAGCCTGACAGAATTTACCCTGACATTATAAAGCATGGAGAGCGCTGCCGAGAGAATCAGGGTATAAGGAATCTGCGTTCCCGCTCCTGAGTTATACCCTACCTGTTTCGACAGTTTCCCATCCTTTACCTCGTCATTATTGATGATGATCTCATAACTCATATAATTCCGGTAATCTGCGAATCTCTTCATCTGTGTCATATCATTCTGGTCGATGATCTTATTGATAATGTCCCGGATCTCTTTCTCTCTTGTCTCGACCTCGTCATTTTCATATCCCATAAGGCCGGTAAATGCAAACTGCCCGTCCAGCATATTGTTGGTTTCCTGCAGATATTCTGCATAACGCAGAATCTTCGCATAATCAGAGTGATCGCTCAGCAGCTTTACATCGAACTGATATCTGGTAGAGAACTGAAGCTTCCGCAGCTCTTTATTGATATCCGCGATATCGCTCCTTGCGTCTTTCGCCGCTTCATAGATATTGAGCACGAACTCTCTTTTGAATATCCTCTCATAGGTAATGGTCTGCTCCTTCATCTTCTTCTGTATTCCCTGCAGGTCCTCGATCCATATCTTCCCTCTTCTTCTTTGATACGCGGCTTCATACTCCAATCCCACCGGCAGTCTGTCCTCTTCCTGCTTGCGGTTATTATAACTTTGCTGCTTCCCTCTGATATCTCCTTCCAATTCTCTGACACGGCGGTCTTCTGATTGTTTCATCTCATACTGCATCAGCCCTCCGCCCGGATTCTCGCCGGACAGGTATCCGTCGTATTCTTCGACCGCTCTTTTGGCGGCAGAATGATTCCTGCTGCGCTCTTCTTCTAACTCTTTCCTTTTCTCCTCTTCTTCTGCCTTAAGCTTTTTGATGCGGCGTTCTTTCTCGGAAATCGTCGTCTCTAGTATCGTTTTCTTCTGCAGGTTCTCGGTCTGTGCCTTCTTCTTCTGCTCCAACTGTCTTCCTAATTCCGTCACACGCTCATTCAACGCCATGAACTCTTCATTCTGTTCCTGCGCCTCTATTAGTTCCTGATAATGCCCTCTCTCTTCCTTCAGGCTGGCAGATACCTGCGCCGCCTCCTTATGGGCGTTCAGATCATACTCTTTAAAATGATCCAGGCTGATCCGCAGATATTCGGCGTCTTCCTGCAGATTTTCCTGCTTCTCCATGATCTCATTTTCCCTGGCTTCCAGTTCCTTCAATTTCTTCTCGGCGGCTCTCTTATTCAACTCAATTGCCTGATTGCCCAGACAATAGCTTTTTATCTTCTTCATGTTCATGTAAGTTACCGCCATGCTGCGGCTAAGCTTGCCTTCTTTTGACATGGCGTTATCATATTTCGGCACATCTTCAAGCTCCACAGCGTGGATCCTGCCAAGCCAGTATTTAAAATATTCAGCCGCCGTTTCGTTCTGAATATATAGATAATGGAATACGGAATCTGCTTTGCACTCTGTCTCCTTTTGAACCAGCCTCTTTGTATTGACCAGCTCCACATAATGGTGCCCGGAGCGATCCAGCACGGCATTTGCCACATCGAATGAGGACGGAGCGACGATGATCGCATAACGGTGTATTCCAAGGAATGTCTCTATGGCGTTTCTCCAGTTCTCATCCTTCAGTTCAACCACATATTCACACGCCATATGTGCTTCATCAGGAATCCCCTGCCGCTTAAACTCAAGATTTATCTCTCTGATCAGCTCTAACTGCTCCCGTACATGTGAATGATCGGTTCTGTTTTTATTACAGTTTTCAATAATTTCCGTCTGTTCTATACATTCTTTCCGGATATCTTCCGACTCTTTCTTAAGCAGTATCCTCTCTTCGATCAGATGGTCCCGGCGCTTCCGGATCTCTTCTTTCATTGTGTCGATAAAACGTTGCTTTTCTGCCGCTTCTATTTCTTTCGATACCAGAAGCCCTGCCATATTGGCATCCATTTTCCCCGCTCCTGACTCCCTCAGACGTGCCGCAGCTTCCTGCATCCTCTTCTGGAATATCTCAAGCCTTTCCTTTTCCACATCCAGAACAGCCAGCTGTTCTTCATATGTATGGATCAGCTGCTGTGAAGCGTCGATGGCTTTCGACACATCAAGATCGCGTAACGCCCTCTTTGTCTCAGAATAGTACCGATCGATCTCGTCAATCTCCTGATACTGTTCGCGGATCTTTTTCTCCAGTGTCTCACACGTGATCCTGCCTTCCTTTACGATATCCTCCGCTTCACGGATCTCCCTTTGACACTGCATCTGTTTTTTATATTTGATCTTAATATCATCAATCTTAAGCCGAAATGATTTCTTATCATGCTCGTCATAATCTGCCAGGATAGACTCCAGATCCTTGAGTTCCTGATCGATCTGTTCCAGGCTGCTGTTGATCTGCTCGATATTCTTCTTCGCTTCTTTTAATTTATCAAAATTAACATCATGCTCTTCCAACACGGATTCCTTAATGAATTCCTGGATCTTCGCAGCCGGGTTATATGCCATGATATTTCTGAGCTTCCTCTGGTACTTCGGCACCTCCTGATAAGGCAGTTTAAGCCCTGTCATCTGCATGAACAGGGTGATCCCCTCTTTCTTATTCTTCATCTGAACACCGTTTCTTTTCTGAAATCCGGACGCGTCATAAGGTTTTTTTACCGCGTCTTCTTCGTATACAAATGCAATATCTTTAAGCGTGTTTCCGTCCGACACATACCAGTGCGTTCCTCTGATATCTGTGACCGCCGTCTCTATCACGACGCCCAGGACAAAGGGATTCTCATTGATCTGGTCAAAATATTCCAACGCGATGTGTGTATACACCACCGGTATCTTTTCCGCAGGCCTGGCATATATCCCGGCGCTGGCGTCCACCAGGCAACGGGTATAAGAGAGCAGATTCCGTTTCCCGACCCCGGTATTATAGCCGCTCGTCGCCTTATTAAACTGTGTATCCCCTGTATATGCATATTTGACGGCGTCCAGTATAGTCGACTTCCCGCATTCATTCTCGCCCGAGATCAATGTCAGGCCTTCCGAGACAGGGATCGTCGTATTGCCGAATCCATACCAGTTCACCAGATGTACTTTCCGTAAGATCGTCTTATTCATCCTCACCCTCGCTTTCCAGATATTCTTCCATGACCCGCCTAAGCTGTCCGATGTCCATGCAGAAAAGCAGCGACGGATACAATCGTACCTTTCCTTCCTCCGTACCTACATCGTCGCTGTGATCGATCAGGTTGAATCTCTTAAATATACGGTAAGCGTCTTTGAAATCTGACGGCTTCATCATAACCTGATAGATCTTACATTTATCCACGATATCGCCCACCGTCACATACACCGGATCCGAATATCCCATACGTTCCAGGAATAAGCCCCAGAGCACCATCAATAACTGGATCTGTTTCGTATCAAAGCGATACAGGTTAAGCCTTTTTAAACCTACGGTCTCTACATCTTCATCTGCCTGCTGCAGCATCGCTACCTTCATCCGCTCTTCCACAACAACTTTATATCCGATCGCCGCCAGATATGTATTGACATCGTATTGATTCGACTCAGACGCTATGAATTCATATAGCTTTTCATCCCGGTCTTCTACGATAAATGTTGCGTCTAGCAGCTTCCGGATACATCGCTTGAATAAATATGCGTCTTCTCCGCTCATTTTCTCCATAAAACTGTAATCACTCATAGATCTACTCCCCTTTTATCCTCTGCTTTTTATCTCACAGATCTCCTTTTTTATCTCCTGCTTACCGTCACATTCGTAATATCCGCAGCCTCCGTCTCCACCATTTCCTCCGACAACTGAACATCATAGGGGAATTCCTTATTCCTTGCATAAACCATCGCCGCCGCGTACATCAGGATCTCTTCTTTCCTATGAACCTTCTTTTCCTTGATGCTTATTTTCTTCTCATTTCCCAGCTGCACGTCGAGGAAATTACTTACCCGTTCCACGGAAAATCTGTTCGGAGCGCTTTGAAAGAGATGCTCTGTCTGCGCCGCCTTCTCTTCCTCTGACAATTCCTCGGCGGCAAGCCCGATATTCTCCCCTTCGTTCTTCGCTCTTCTATTCTTTTCAAACGACTTATATCCGATATATTTCTGATTGACGACACGCGCGCAGTCCGCCGCCTTTTCCATCGCCGTGTCCCGCTCATCTTCCGGCAGCTTCGATACTGCGGTGAGAAAATCATGGAGCACGGCTTCTAGCCGAATCCCGTTGCCTGCCATCAGCATGATCCTTGTATTCGCAAGGTTATAGTAAGTATTGATCCGGCTGTCGATCATTTCCATATTCGATTCGTATTCCACGCTCAGAAAATGCTGCAGTTCTGCAAAATACTTCTCTACGCGCTCTTGTGCGGCTTCGTAACTCATCTCCCGCATTTCAGAACATTCCCGGATCATCTTATCGCACATCTCTCCCTGCCTGAGTACACGCAGCTTTCCCTTAATATAGGAGAGCTGCGCAGGAATCAACCCATTATTCTTGATAAAGAAATATTCCCGGAAGAAATGGTCTAACATCTCGTCTCTTATGATAAATTGGCCGAAACTGTTAATATCCTGAAACGCGATCACAGCTTTCATAATACCTGCAATACTGTTCTTTAGATCTGAAAGTTCGTTTTTTAACTCCGTCTCATTATTAAGCAGCGGCAGGAGAATATTCGTATAAGGCCTTTCCCGGCGCACGGAATCTTCGTCAAAGGCAGATCTTATGATATCATACATGGCAAAGATCCGGTTCGACATCTCACCCTCATCGGTCTTCTCTGTCATTCTTCTGAGAAAATCCATGAACCGTCTGCAGTCGGTGGAGATATCGACAACATACTCTCCATTGCGCCCGATCTCCCGCGGAAGCAGCCACCCGCACTCACGGAACAGAGAAAGGATCTCTCCCGCCTGAAGCAAAGCATCACTGTCTTCTGACGCGGAAATCTCCTCATTCCTCAGATAAATGGTTATACTGTCTTTTGCATCTGATTCATACAAAACTGGCAGTTCCTTCGCTCTTTCGATCAATATTTGGATACAATCATAATATACCCTGCGATACTTCAGATTTAAAGGCTTGAAAAAAGAATCATTTCGTATATAATCAAAAAAATTCACGCTTTCTCCTCTTATGTAAGCAAGGGAGCATCTTTGTCACAGCTTACAACAAAGAAACTCCCTTTTTATCACTTCATTATTTCATCTGCTCCACACGTTCCTGCACCGTCTTATTGAAGTTCTGCACCCTCCGGTCATAGGTTTCATCCATATATCTGGAATGCAGCATGAAATCCGCCGTCGCCAGATTATTCGCGATCGGAATATCATAAACCACAGCAATACGCAGCAACGCCTTCACATCCGGGTCATGCGGCTGCGCCTCCAACGGATCCCACAAAAAGATCATGAAATCGATCTGGCCTTCAACGATCTTCGCGCCGATCTGCTGGTCGCCGCCAAGGGGACCGCTGTTATAGCCCTTAACCGGAAGCCCGGTCTTTTCCGCGATCAGCCTTGAGGTTGTACCCGTCCCGCACAAGAAATGCCCTTTCAGGATTTCCTTATTCTTATCACACCACTCTACCAGTTCTTTCTTCTTCCCGTCGTGCGCCACCAGAGCAATGTGTTTCGTCTTTCCAATCTCAAATGTTACAAAATTATCGTTTGCCATGTTTCTTCTCTCCTTTCGTAATTACCTCGTCTCCTACTCGTCCTCGCAGCAGGTCACTTCATAATATTTCATAAGCGCCTGGGTTCCAAGATCACCGTTGCCTTCTGCCGCCAGTTCTTCATAATTCGCCAGCGCCTGGCTCAGCACATCCAGACACAGCCCGCTCATATTCGCCTCCGTAAGCGCAAGCTTCATATCTTTGATAAAATGTTTCATAAAGAAGCCCGGCGCATAATCGTCTGCCAGGATCTTCGCGCCAAAGGTATCAAGCTGTTTACTTCCCGCGGCTCCTGTCGATACGGAATCTAAGAGCACCTGCAGATCCAGCCCCTTGGCTTTCGCATACGTCAATGCCTCACAGACCCCGGACAGAGTACCTGCGATCATAATCTGGTTCGCAAGCTTTGCATGCTGTCCGCAGCCGGCTTCTCCCTGATAGTTGATGTTGGTGCCCATCGCTTCGAACAGCGGCATGCAAGAAGCGTAGTCTTCTTTACCACCACCCACAAGGATGGATAAAGTTCCTGCCTTCGCACCGCCGTCTCCGCCCGTCACAGGCGCGTCCAACACATGATATCCTTTTTCCGTTCCGGCTTCGGCGATCTTCTTTGCAAGCATCGGGCTTGTGGTCGTCATATCGATCAGATATGCTCCCTGCTTCGCGCTGTCCAAGATATTTCCCGTATCAAAATACACCTCTTCCACATCCTGTGGGAATCCCACGATGGTGATCACCGCGTCGCAATCGCTTACACATTCCTGGATCGACTCATGAAAGACGGCTCCCTCGCCGATCACATCTTCCACCTTCTCCTTTGTCCTGGCATAGATATGGAGCTCGAACCCGGCTTTCATAAGGTTACGTACCATGGACTTCCCCATGATCCCAACCCCGATAAAACCAATCTTATGCATGTTTTCTCTTCCTCCTGTTCTTATATATATTCTCTGATACAGCCTTCTACATCTCTAACTTTTCCACTACTTCCCCCTGTCTCTTATAGATACTTCCTGACGGCACGTATCCTCTGACACTAGAAAGCGGATAGATATTGGTATGGCTGCCCACCACGCTTCCCGGATTCAGAACCGTACCGCATCCGACTTCCACCTCGTCCCCGAGCATGGCTCCGAACTTCTTGATCCCGGTCTCTATATTGCCTTCCGGAGTCTTCACCACTACCAGCTTCTTATCGGACTTTACATTGGATGTGATGGAACCCGCGCCCATATGCGCCTTATAACCAAGAATCGAATCTCCGACATAATTATAATGCGGTACCTGCACTTTATTGAACAGGATCACATTCTTAAGCTCCGTCGAATTGCCGACCACGGCGCCCTCTCCCACGATGGCATTTCCGCGGATGAACGCGCACTGCCTTACTTCCGCATCCTTGCCGATGATCGCCGGTCCGTGGATATAAGCGGATTCGAATACCTTCGCCGACTTGGCGATCCATACGTCCTCGCCGACCTTGTCATACTCATCCTCAGAAAGCGTCGCGCCAAGACGGAGGATAAATTCGCTGATCCTTGGCAATACCTCCCACGGATAAGTTACTCCTTCAAAGAGATCCTTTGCGATTGTCTCCTCCAATGTGTACAATTCCTTAACTGTCAATCCTTTCATGTTGTCTGTCTCCTCTCTTTATTGTTAGCGTAAAAACCCGTTTCTGCAAACGCCTTTTATCCTACTTCTTATGATTCTTATAAGCCGCGGCAGCCTTATCATAACAGGCACGAAGCTGTCCCTGGTTATTCAGCCCCTTCACGCCTTCAGTCCTGCTCACGATAAAATGATCCAGCTTCTTCATGTATTCATCCGGCGTGATCTCTCCGTCAGCCACATAGGTCAGCCCCTTCTCCCAACTTGCCGTGAGTTCCGGGTTCAGAAGGGACTTGATCGAATGCTCCACTACGTCGAAGATCATCTCTCCAAGCAGAGTCGGCGTCACGATCTGCGTCTTCTTGTTCAGGGCAAGATATTTGATATTGAATAATTTCTTCAGGATCTCACCTCTGGTAGCGCTGGTGCCGATCCCGCTTCCCTTGATCTGCGCCCGCAGTTCTTCATCTTCGATCAACTGCCCCGCGTTCTCCATGGCAAGTATCATCGAACCCGAATTATACCGTTTCGGGGGCGATGTCTTTCCTTCCTTGATCTCCAATGACCTGACCGGAAGTGTCATACCTTTCTTAAGCTTCTGTATCTCCTGGAAAAACGCTGCGTCCGAATCCTGCTCCCTGCTGCCTTCCGGCGGATCCTTCCCCGCATCTTCCCCGCCGCCCTCTGCCTCTGGCATGGAGCCTTTCTTTTTCCCCGGAATCCCCGCCACCTTCAGATATCCTTCCTCTGCCAATACCTTGAAGTTCGCAAAGAAAGATTCTTCCCGTATCTTCGTCACGATCCCCGTCTTGAGATAAACTGCCGGCGGATAGAAGATACTAAGGAACCTCCTGACGATCACATCATATACCTGTACCGACAGATGCGGCAGTGCCCCAAGGGCATTAAGCCCCTGCCCTGTGGGGATCACCGCATAATGGTCGGTGATCTGTTTGTCATTGACGTATCTTGTCTTCTGAAGCCCCTTATGGCTCCCAAATCCGACGATTTCCTTCAGATACAGCACGGCGGGTTCGTATTTCATCAGCCCGTTCAGATTCTTATGGATCTCTTTTGCAACTGCGGTGGACAGGACTCTGGCGTCTGTCCTTGGATAAGTCACAAGCTTCTTCTCATACAGTTCCTGGACGATGCGAAGCGTCTCGTCCGGACTGATCCGAAATCTCTTAGAGCATTCGTTCTGCAGCTCTGCAAGATTGAACAGCAACGGCGGATTCTTCTTCTCTTTCTTCCTCTCTATGGATACGATCTGACAGGTGAGCGGATCCTCTTCATTCAGATACGCGATCAATCCTTCTGCTTTCTCACGCTCTTTGAATCCGTTCTCTTTATACAGATCAAAAGACTCGAACCATCGGGAACCCTTCACCGCCCTCCATTCACTCTCGAAGGCAGCACCGTCCTCGCCGCTCATACTGACCACCCGGTAGAACGGCGTCTCAACGAATTCCCGGATCTCCCGTTCCCGGCGGACTACCATGCCAAGGACACAGGTCATAACCCTGCCGACGGATATCACAGAATACTTCGTATTCAGATAGCGCGCGATACTGTCTCCGTATTTCAGCGTCAGCAGGCGCGAGAAATTGATTCCCATCAGGTAGTCTTCCTTTGCGCGAAGATAAGCCGACGCAGACAGATTATCGTACTCTTTCAGATCCTTAGCCTCCCGTATGCCTCGCAGGATCTCCTCTTCTGTCTGGGAATCGATCCAGACCCGTTTGCGCGTCTTGCCCGTAACATGTGCCTGCTGCTCCACCAGACGGTAGATATATTCCCCTTCCCGCCCGGAATCCGTGCACACATAGATACGTTCCACATCCTTGCGGTTCAAAAGCCCGGAAACAATACGGAATTGCTTTTCAACCGCCGGAATGATCTCGTATTTGAACTCTTCCGGCAGAAAAGGCAGCGTCTGAAGGCTCCATCTCTTAAGTGACGGATCATAACTCTCCGGATAGCTCATCGTTACCAGATGTCCGACACACCAGGTAACGACCGCCTCCTCTGATTCCAGATACCCGTCTCCTCTTCTCGCCTTTATCTTCAGCGCCTTGGCAAATTCCTGCGCCACGCTAGGCTTCTCCGCGATATAAAGTGATTTCCCCATATAACTTATTGCTCTCCTCCACTGACGACAAATAAGGCTCTATCTCTTCAAGATCCTTCTGAGCCACTCACTGATCGGCCTCTCCCTCTGCGGCTCTTCCCTTCTTGCATGGATCGCTTCTTCCATAAACATAGCCTGGGAGTCAACCGGCGTCTCTGTCGCCTTTCTCTTAACAAACGTACCGTCGCTTTGCAGAATCCTGGATTTCACATTATCATTCAGCATGACACGCAGATAATGATTGATCTGTCTTCTGATATTCTCATCTATGATGGGACATGCAACCTCGACACGCTTCTCCGTATTCCTCGTCATCATATCTGCAGAGCCGATATAGATCTTCTGCGCCGCTCCCGTCCCGAAGCTGAAGATCCGCGCATGCTCCAGATATCGTCCTACGATACTCATCGACCGCAGATTCTCCGTATATCCCGGAACTCCCGGGAGTATACAGCAGATCCCCCGGACGATCAGATCCACCCTTACCCCCGCTTTGGAGGCTTCCGATATCTTCGAAATAAAGTCTGTATCCGTCAGAGAATTCATCTTCATGATGATCCTGCCGTTCGTACCCTTCTTTATCTCTTCATCTATCAGATACAGGATCTTCTGTTTCAGGCTTGTCGGCGATACGATGATATGGTCGTAACTGCCGTCCAGATTACCGATGGACATATTCTTAAAGAATTCTGCCGCATCCTTCCCGATCGCCGGATTCGCAGTCATCAGAGAAAGGTCTGTATACATCGCAGCCGTCTTCTCATTATAATTGCCTGTCCCGATCTGTGTGATATACTGAACCTCATTCCGGTTCCGGTATGTGATCAGGCATATCTTCGAATGCACCTTATAGTCTTCAAATCCATAGATCACACGGCAGCCCGCCTCTTCCATGCGCTCGGACCAGTCAATATTATTCTGCTCATCGAACCTTGCTCTTAATTCGATCAGCACCGTGACGTCTTTTCCATTCTCCGCAGCCGCACAGAGATATTCCACAAGCCTTGCCTTCTTCGCGAGACGGTAGATCGTGATCTTGATCGTGACGACATTCGGATCCACCGACGCCTCCTTGATCATCCTCAGGAACGGATCCATACTCTCGTAGGGATAGTACAGCAGGATGTCCTTCCTCTTTACCTGGCGCATTACATTGCCGTCCTGCACATGTGAAGAATTCTGCGGCGTAAACGGACGGTAAGTCAGCGAACGCTTCATCGACTCCGGAAGCTTGCCGTTGATCCCGAATACGAAATCCATCTTCATCGGCACCTTACTCCGGAAGATCTGCGCCGGCTCGATGTTGAATTTCTCACAGAAATAAGCTTCCATATCCGGTTTCAGCTTCTCGGCGACCTCAAGACGCACGACCGCCATCCGGCGGCGCTTATGCAGTGTCTCCTTCATCAGATAACGAAAATCATCACTGATATCCAGCGCCTCGTCATCCGGCGCAATATCCGCGTTCCTTGTAACACAGATATAATTGGCATCCGAGACTTCATATTTGGAGAATACAAGATCCAGATACTCCATGATCACCTTCTCCATGCGGATATACCGGATATCATGCCCCGGAAGCTGCAGGATCTCTGACACGAAGGACGGAATGGGAACGATCCCCATCATGTTCTTCACACCGGATTTCTCCTTGAACCTTAAGTTCGCCGTCACATAGATCTCCTTGTTCAAAAGATGCGGGAACGGATGATTGGCGTCTACGATCTGTGGAGAAAGAACCGGAAGGATCTGCTCTTTAAAATATTTCTTCACATATTTCTTTTCATTCTGCTCCAGATCCTTAAGATTCAGACTACATATGCCATATGGCTGCAGCTGCTTCTTAATCTCCGCGTACGCTTTATCCCGCTCTTTATAAAGCGGGGCAACCGCTTCAAAGATCCTGTCAAGCTGTTCCTTGGGCGTCATCCCGGAACGGCTGTCCCTGGCGTTCGCATCCGTGTGCGCCATATCAAAGAGGCTTCCGACACGTATCATAAAGAATTCATCCAGATTCGTGGTGAATATCGCAACAAATTTTAAACGTTCCAGAAGAGGGACAGAGGCATCCTGCGCTTCTTCTAATACTCTCTGGTTGAACTTAAGCCAGGAGAGTTCTCTGTTCTGAGTATAATTCAGAATCTCTTTGTCCATATCCGTACCTCACATTCTATCACCTTTTACTCATCATAAACCTACTCTGTCAGGTATACCGCCTAACACATCCGTTTTACTGCGGGATCTTTGCTTTGATATACCCCTTCGCCGTCAGCGCTTCCGCACAAAGAACTGCTCCGCCTGCCGCACCGCGCACCGTGTTGTGAGAAAGTCCGACAAACTTATAATCATAGATGCTATCCTCCCTAAGACGTCCGATGGAGATTCCCATTCCATTCTCATACTCGACATCCAGCGCTACCTGCGGACGGTTCTCTTCTCCAAGATATCGGATGAACTGCTTTGGCGCGCTCGGCAGATTCTCTTCCTGCGGATATCCTCTATAATTCACCAGCTTCTCGATCAGTTCTTCCTTCGTCGGCTTCTTTGCGAAATTAATAAACACTGCCGCCGTATGCCCGTTCAGCACCGGCACGCGGATGCACTGGCAGGTGATCTTAGGCAGATCTGCCTTCTTAATCTTGCCGCTTTCTACTTTTCCCAATACACGCAGCGGTTCCTGCTCGCTCTTTTCCTCTTCCCCGCCGATATATGGGATGATATTCTCTACCATCTCCGGCCAGTCCTTGAACGTCTTACCGGCGCCTGAGATCGCCTGATAGGTCGTCGCTACCACTTCCGTCGGTTCATATTCCCTCCAGGCGGCAAGGCACGGCGCATAACTCTGGATCGAACAATTCGGCTTCACCGCGATGAAACCGCGCGTCGTACCCAAACGCTTCTTCTGGTCTTCGATCACTGCAAAATGCTCCGAATTGATCTCCGGCACTACCATCGGCACGTCCGGCGTCCACCGATGGGCGCTGTTGTTCGACACAACCGGCGTCTCCGTCTTCGCATATTCCTCTTCAATCGCCTTGATCTCATCCTTCGTCATGTCCACGGCGCTGAACACGAAATCCACTGTTGCCGCAACCTTCTCCACTTCATTCACATTCAGCACTTTAAGCTTCTTCACGCCCTCCGGCATCGGCGTCGTCATCTTCCACCTGCCGCCTACCGCTTCCTCATAGGTCTTTCCTGCCGACCTTGGGCTTGCCGCCACCGTCACAACCTCGAACCAGGGATGATCCTCAAGCAGCGAGATAAAACGCTGCCCTACCATTCCCGTTGCTCCTAATATACCCACTCTTAACTTCTGTTCCATGCTTCATCTCTCCTCTGTTATTCTATCCTATATTCTCTAAGATCACATTTTCCCGATCTGCATCAATACTCACCCAGATACTTTCTGCAGGCGGCGATCTGCGCCTCCATCGCCGCCTTTCCCGGCGCTCCCGCCGTGACGCGCTTATTTACACAGGTCTCCATACTAATGGCTTCATAGATATCCTCTTCAAATACCGGCGATATCTTCTGATATTCCGCAAGCGGCAGATCATCAAGCGCAACCTTCCTCTCTATGCAAAGAAGCACCAGCTGGCCTACGATCCCATGGGCATCCCTGAAAGGAACTCCATGATTCACCAGATAGTCCGCGGCATCTGTGGCATTGGTAAATCCATGCTTCGCGCTGTCCTCCATCCGGTCCTTCCTGAAATTCATCGTCCTGAGCATCCCGGTAAATAAGGCAAGACATCCCTTCGCCGTGTCGATCGCGTCGAACGCCCACTCCTTGTCCTCCTGCATATCCTTATTATATGCAAGAGGAAGCCCCTTCATCGCCACCAGAAGCGCATTCAGCGCGCCATAGACACGCCCTGTCTTTCCCCGGACTAATTCTGCGATATCGGGATTCTTCTTCTGCGGCATAATACTGCTTCCTGTACTGTAGGCGTCGTCAATCTCCACGAACTGATATTCATTGGAATTCCAGATGATCACCTCTTCTGAAAACCGGCTCAGATGCATCATCATGATCGACAGCGCAGACAAAAGCTCCAACAGATAATCCCGGTCTGACACGCCGTCCATACTGTTCCTCGTCGGTCCTTCGAATCCAAGCAGGCTTGCCGTGTAATCCCGGTCCAGAGGATACGTTGTTCCTGCCAGCGCTCCGGAACCCAGAGGGCAGGTATCCATCCTTCCATAGATTCCCGCAAGACGCTCATGGTCTCTCCGGAACATCTCAAAATACGCTCCCATATGATGCGCCAGTGTGACCGGCTGCGCCTTCTGCAGATGCGTAAAGCCCGGCATATATGTGTCCACATTCTCTTCCATGATCCCAAGGATCGCAAGCAGAAGCTCTTTGACCAGCTGGTTTAATATATGTACTTCATCTCTGGCGTATAACTTCATGTCCAGCGCCACCTGGTCGTTGCGGCTCCTTCCTGTATGTAATTTCTTTCCCGGCTCGCCGATCCGGTCGATCAGCGTCGCTTCCACAAAGCTGTGGATGTCCTCATACTGGTCTGTGATCTCAAGCTTCCCGCTCTCAACGTCGCTTAAGATCCCCTCAAGCCCTTCGATGATCTTCTCTTTCTCAAGCTCTGTCAGGATCCCCTGCCTCGCCAGCATCATCACATGCGCGATGCTGCCCCTGATATCCTGTGCATAGAATCTCTTGTCAAATGAGATCGACGCGTTAAAATTATATACCAGCTGATCCGTTTCTTTCGTAAAACGGCCGCCCCATAACTGTGCCATATCTTTCATCTCCTTTTTCTTTCACTCATTTCTCCGGCACTGAAAACTCACACCCGCAATAATCCTGCCGGTAGAGCCCATACTTTTTCGACAATTCAATGGAACGCTTATAACCATTCTTCTTCTTGAAATCCGACGGAAGATAGTCCACTCCATATTCTTTTGCAAGCCTCATCCCGATCTCATTCAGCTTTGCGGCATTCTTAAGCGGGCTGATACTTAATGTTGTCGCAAAATAATCGAACCCACATTTCCTGGCAACCTCCGCCGCTTCCCGAAGCCTCAGTTCATAACACTTAGAGCAGCGTTCCCCGCCTTCTGCCACATGCTCCAGTCCCTTCGCCATCTCATAGAACCGGTCACTGTCATAATTTCCTGCCATGAACGTAACCGGATGACAGGTCTTCATCTGCGAGAGCAAAGTCTGCTGCTCCAGGATCCTCTTGGTATACTCGCTCTCCGGATATATATTAGGATTATAATAGAATACTGTAATCTTAAAATAATTACTCAGATACTCCAACACATAACTGCTGCAGGGCGCGCAGCAGCTATGCAGCAGAAGGGACGGAACCCTCTCTTCCTTCCCCAGACGCCCGATCAGTTTATCCAACTCTTTCTGGTAATTCATCAAACTTCTCCTTTTTGTATTCTTTTGCATTATACCCGCTTTCTTTGCTTCTGACAAGATAATCCGTCACTAAATCGAGAGATTTACATAAAATAATGTAATAAATCAACTTTAGCTGCAAAAGAACTGTATATTGGCAGCCTTAAGCTGAACCGCTGAATCACTACAAAATACAGGAGGTTCCTATGGAACAAGTATTAGAACTCAAACATATCCACTACGCCTACCACACTCTGGACGGAGAAACTCCCGCTCTTACAGACATATCCTTCGCACTGAACAAGGGCGAATTCGTATCGATCGTGGGACCTTCCGGCTGCGGCAAATCCACGCTCCTCTCCATCATCTCAGGACTTCTGGAGCCGGAGAAAGGGCTGATCAAGATCAACGGAAAATACCTAAAAGAAAGCACCACCAACGTAGGCTACATGCTCCAGCACGATGAACTCTTTGAGTGGCGTACCATCTACAATAACGTAGTCCTGGGGCTTGAGATCCAGCACATGCTGACCGCCCGGACCCGCCAACGTGCCCATGAGCTGTTGGATCTCTACGGCCTCCGTCAGTTCGAGGCGTCACGCCCCTCCGAATTATCCGGAGGCATGCGGCAGCGGGCGGCGCTGATACGCACTCTGGTATTAGAGCCTGACCTGCTGCTTCTGGATGAGCCATTCTCCGCTCTTGATTACCAGACACGCCTGACCGTCGGCGATGATATCGGCCAGATCATCCGCAAAGAAGGCAAATCCGCCCTCCTTGTGACCCATGATCTGTCAGAAGCCATTTCTCTTGCCGACCGTGTCATCATCCTCTCAGGACGCCCGGCGACGATCAGGCAGACGATCCCTCTGATCTTCGACCTCGATGCGGATACACCGCTGAACCGGCGCAATGCCCCGGAATTCAAGACATATTTTAATCTGATATGGAAGGAGTTGAACACAGATGAATAATCTGTCAGACGAACAGAAGAAATATCTGCTGATGCACCGCAAACATAAGCGGATCGTCCGCATATCCAGGGTATTGATCCTGCTTAGTTTCCTTTTTATCTGGGAATTTACCGCCAACACGGGGATCATTGATTCCTTTATCTTCAGCAGCCCCTCTAAGATCGCGCTCTGCTTCTTTGACATGGTTCTGGATAAGAGCATCTTCCTGCATCTTGGAGTGACTCTGTATGAGACGATCCTAAGTTTCCTGCTCGTGATTGCCATCAGCATCCTGATGGCAGTCGCCTTATGGTTCAGCAGCAAGCTCTCCGAGATCCTGGATCCTTATCTTGTCGTACTGAACAGCCTGCCCAAATCCGCGCTGGCGCCGCTATTGATCGTATGGCTTGGAGCAACAAAGACAACCATCATCGTTGCCGGAATGTCGGTCGCCGTCTTCGGGAGCATCTTAAGCCTCTACACCAGCTTCACCACAGTGGATCCCGGCAAGATCAAGCTGATCTATACTCTGGGCGGCAATCGCTTCCATGCATTGACAAAGGTGGTACTGCCAAGCTCCATCCCGTCGATCATCAGCAATATGAAAGTAAATATAGGCCTCTGCCTGGTAGGCGTCATCATCGGGGAATTCCTCGCCGCAAGAGACGGCCTGGGATATCTGATCATTTATTCCAGCCAGGTATTTAAGATGGATTGGCTTCTAATGTCCATCGTACTCTTATGCATCATGGCGACGGCACTCTATACCCTTATCAATCTGGCGGAGCGATTCTACAACGAACGCCGTTAAAGCCCCACACAGGAGATGCACGGATGCACATCTCCTGGTACATAGAAAAACAGCACCTCCTTCCGGCAGTCTTTATCCTGCCAAACGAACGTACTGTTTCGTCTTTTCTGTTTTCTTCCATATCAAAACAGCCAAACAGCTATTCATCCATTATAAAACCATGCTTCACTTGAGATACTCCCTGATCTTCCAGGCGGTCTCGGGATCCGTATATACGCTCACGAATTCCGTCCCATTTCCCCTGTCCACTGTCAGAGAAATATTCAGCGAAGTATCCCTCGGATAAAAATCTGATCCGACATCTGTCGCACAGAATTTCTCCTTGACGGACCGGATGAACTCTTCATCCGTAATCATATATTCTTCTCCTGCCCCATCTATATAATCCCGGATACAAATCTCTGTAACCGGAATCTCTTCAAAAGATAACGGGAACTTTTCATTCAGCCAGTTCTCCATATACTTTATGGTGTTTTGAAAGGAAGGATAGATATAATACTCTTCCCAGGACCCGTCACAAGAGACCGAACGAAATACAGGATCCGCCCCATCCTTTTCTCTCTCACTGCAGTCTATATCAAACTTTCCCCATGGGATCTCCGTTCTTGCCGTATCATAATCCAGCTTATCAAAATCCTCCAGATAGATCCGGAGCATCTCCTCCCTCTGTTCCTCTGTCGTCTTGATCGATACCGATCCCATGATGTTTGTAAAGCCTATATCCTGCACACGGAACCGATCGCCGCTATAGATAACAAATTGATCCTCGCGGTATTCCTTCGATTCAAATACCTGTTCCATAAGGCGGTCATAAAGCTCAAAACCAACCATATAAGAACGTATCTTTTCCCTTCCGTTTTCCAATCTGTAATGCACCACATAAGAATAATATCCGGAACTGTCACCGTCCCCATAATAAATCTCGTAGCTCTGATCATTTTCCGCTATTATGTCTGCAAGTACATCGAGTACATCATCCTTTACGGCTCCGGAAATACCGTTCCTTTCCTCCCCTTCCCCATCACTTCTATAAGCAAATCCGTCCTCTAACAGAATCGACGCCGTCTCCTCCTTCTTTGGAAGATAAGTATCATAGCCCGCCACATCCGCCCAGAAGACGCCGATAATGCCTGACGCCGCGGCTATGGAGAAGAGCATCTGTTTCTTATAGGCAAAGAATCCCCGGATATCAAGCCGGTAGATACTCTCAAGCACTCCATGGGTAAGGACCCCGCCGGCTACGACACCCACAACGAGCCATCCCTGGACGGAACAAGAACTTGCCATATAAAGAAGGAGTCCTGCATAGACCGATACCGGGATCACAAGCAAGATCCGGATGATCCCGTTCGCCTTCGGGAATGCCATCGCATTTCCCGCCGTCTCCGAGGGCCTCTTATGGAATAGCACGAAGACCGCCGCCCCTGTCACGGTAATCCAGATACAGCTTGCGGCAAACGCCGTACTGCGCGCTTCCCAGGTCCATAATACAGCGTCTGTTTCAAAGATATCGTTCAATAGTTTTCTCGCAAGCCCTATGGGAGAACAATACGTCAGAAACATCCCCTTCTTTATATCTGCATAATAAGTCTTAAAAAACACCTCCGCCAGGATTGTATACAGATTCTGAAGTATGAGCGGCGCATAGGTCACGATCACGCCAAACACCATCATGCCCACGAACGTCTGCCCGGTCAGGATCATGGCAAGCGCCATAGTAAGATAAGTTGCCGCAAAGACTGCAAGATAACAGACAAACGACCAGAGCGTATCGGCAAAAAGCTCCCGCGAAAAATAACCTGCAACCGCTGCGATCGCACTTTGAAGACACAAGAACAGAATAAGAAGTGCCGTAAATATCATAAAATCACTTGATACGATGATATACAAATGAGATCTTCTTTTCAACGGCAGTGAATGATAGAGATCAACTTCTTTTTTCGAGTGAAGATAACGGAATCCGCTGACTGCCAGAAGGACTGCCGCCGCGATCACGGCTCTCCCCGCCTGCATGCCCGGTCCCGACAGAGCAAGCCAGATTTTCCTTACATCGGAGTCATAGTGAGATCCCCTGCTCAGCTTCTGTGCCGAGATCAGATACCATATCAAATACACCAAAAAAGAAAACGCCGCCAATAGTATCACTCCGGTACGATGTCTCATGTTTTCCCTTCGCAGATTATTGAATGAGATTCTTGACGTCATATCCGCTCACCTCCGTTTCACTGATGAATATCTCTTCTAACGACAGGGGCAGCACCTCATAGTAGACAGGCTTCAGCTCCTCCATCTTCCTTGCGATCTCCTCTTCGCCGCCCCTCACAGTCATGGAAACCAACTTTCCTCTCCGCACAAGCTTTAATACATCAAAGATCTCACAGAACGATTCCCCCATATCCCCGGACGGCACGCACTGGATCCTATGTATGCCGCACCTAAGCTCTGCAACCTCTCTTTCTAAGAGCACGCCGCCCCTGTGCAGGATCCCTATGTGATCGCAGATATCCTCAAGTTCCCTCAGATTATGGGAGGCGATAACAAGCGTCAGGTTCCTCTCGTCTATCTCCTGTGCGAATATACTCTTGATTCCCTGCCTCATAACCGGATCCAGACCGTCGAAAGTCTCGTCGCAGAGAAGATACGGTACGTTCGCACAGATCCCCAGAAGCATGGAAAGCTGCTTCTTCATCCCTTTGGAAAAAGTCCGTATCTTTCTCTTTCCGTCGATCTCAAATCTTTCCAGCAGCTCCCCATATCTTACATAGTCAAACTCCGGATAATACTTACCGTAGAACCGATCCATATCCTGTGCGGCGGCATTCGGATAGAAAAACTGTTCGTCCGAGATATAAAAGCACCGCTGCTTCGCCTCCGGGTTATCCCATCCTCTCATGCCGTCCAGGATGATCTCCCCCTTATCCGGCATCAATACTCCTGCCACCATACGAAGCAGCGTACTCTTTCCCGCTCCGTTCGTCCCCAGCATACCAAACACATTCTGCGGATGAATATTGAGGCTGACCTCCCTGACCGCCTCTATCTCTCCCAATGCCTTACTGACCTGCCGTACCTCGATCATACCCTCACCCCTGACACCTTTCTAACGCTTTACGCATTCCGCTCAACAGCTCGTCCTCTGTAATCCCCTGTCTGAAACAGATACATACCTGTTTTTCAAATTCTTCCAGAAGATGCTGCTTTCGTCTCTGAAACAGCGCTTCATCCCTTTTTACAAAGTTCCCCCGCCCCTTTATCGAATAGATGAACCCTTCTCTCTCAAGCTCTGTATATGCCCGCTGGATCGTATTGGGATTGATCGATAACTCTACCGCTAGGGTCCGTACCGAAGGGAGCCTCTCATCCGCCTCCATAATACCGTTTATGATCAGCATCCGGTAACGCTCCGCGATCTGCTCATAAATCGGGCGTTTATCACTATAGTCAATGACGATCATAGCTTCTCCTTCCTGCAGATCAACCGTACTATCTGTACTAATTATATTAGTACACTTATTATATTCTATTTTATATTTTTTGTCAATTCCCGTTTTTCAGATATTCCTAAATCTAAATTCCTAGATTTTTCGCTTTCCACTCTTTCTTGATCTTGTATAACCCTACGCTCTTATCGTACTTCTCTTCTGCCGCTTTCTCAGACGTCCCTTCCACAACGATCGTAATAACATTTCTCATCTTGGCGTCATAAGATCTGCAACCACGGAGAAATGCCGCGATCTTTTCAAATCCCGTCTCCAGAACCTTTCCGTCGAAATTCTTTGGGATTTTCCTTTTCCGGATCGATCAGATCCATTTTGTTAATAACAAATAATATATCAAACCGGGGATTATCACGTAACTTCTGCGCTATTACTGTCAGGAAGGCGCTGTCGTCATATGTGCCGATCTGCTGCGCGTTGATCACATACAAGATCAGTCCTTCCGGATACTCGTTCAACACCTTGTTCGTAGCCATTTCATGCGTCAGATCCATACTGTTATTGATTCCCGGCGTATCGATCAAAAGCATCGCTTTCTTGCTGTTCCTGACTCCTTCGATCTCTCCTTCGATGATCATTTCGGATACGTCGTTAGACTTATTGAAATCTGCCACGATCTTCTTCGACGCTTTTTCAATATACGAATATTTCCCCTCACTGTCCACCGCATGGATCGCAAACTGAGACTTCATATCATTATCAAGTATCGCCAAAGACCTTGCCGTGCAAGCCCTGTTCATACTTGGCAGCAGGCTTGTTCCAACCAAGGCATTGATGAGTGTTGACTTACCGCTGCTCATTGTGGATACGACCAGCGTTGGATACACTTTTTTCATATCGAAATTCAGTTTTTCAAACATCTTTCTCCCTCGCTCACAAATATTCGATTTCTGAGATCAGCTCTCCCTGGCTTCTAAGCCACATGTCAATTCCTTTTCCAAATACTTCTGCCCTCAGAGTATAGACGCCGTCTTCTTCATGCGTTATTTTTGCTGTCGGAAGACGGTCCAGAACGGAATCCACATCATTTCCGGAATATTTGAACCTGACCTTGCGAAGCTTTCCTCCATACATGAACTGAACCCGTTTCCTGAATTCTCCCTCTTCAAAACGGCTGCTATATGGAATATGGAATTTTTCATCAAGTACCTTAAGCTTCTTGATCCTGTCTATTCGGTATATTGTCGGAAATGAATCGTTGATCACGTCAAACCCTTTTTTGACTTCCTCGTCGTCAATGAACGCCGTAAGATAGAAATAATATTCCGAGAACATGACTGCTGCCGGCTTTACGGTTCGTGTTACAACCGCCTTATCTTTCACCCGTTCGTAATCCATCTCAATAAACCGGTTCGTTCTTATGGCTTGTCCGATATCCCACAACATGTCGACAATGCTTGTCTTATGCTGAAGCTCAACATAATGAAATTCTTCATTTTTTATCAGATCCGTAACAAGCTTCTTGTTTTTTTGGGGGACACAGCCGGAGATCAGTTTTTCCAAAATATCAGCCATCTCATTTTTCAAGAAAGCCCTGCTGTCCAAAAGGATCTTGCAAATAGCAAGAATTTCTCCGTTTGTCAGCTTTGACTGATGAACCTGTACTAATCTGTATCCATTTTTCACTTTGTCAAACTCAACCGAATTCAATATTCCGGTATTTTCAACATCACATTCTAAAAATGTTCGGATGATCTTTAGATCACGCTCGATCGATCTTTCACTCACGCCATAATTCTGCGCTTCTTCCGCTTTATTGACCACACATCCCGCCGACAGCTTCGCGTATATTTCGAGTACGCGGCGGCTTTTTTCTTCACTGTCCATTCGGTCTTCTCTCCTTTGTAAGATATCATTTTGTCACTCTGACATATTTATTGTCAAATCCTGTCAAAATAATTTCGTTAAAATTATACGACAAAAAACATTTAAAAGCAACGATATTTCGAATAATATTAACGATATATAATTTGGGGTGGTGAAATATTTATGATCGATGTGTTAGAACGTATTACCTATTACAGGACACTAAAAAACTGGACCGAATACCAGCTTGCCGAAGAGTCGGGATTAACTCAATCCACCATTTCTTCATGGTACCGTAAAAATACAATTCCTTCTATTCCGTCCCTTGAAAAAATATGCTCCGCATTCGGCATCACCCTTTCACAGTTCTTTTCCACAGAAATGGATAATTTCACCTTGACTACACAGCAAAAAGAACTTTTAAAAGAGGCGGGACGCCTCACCGTGTCCCAGCAGGCCGCTCTCGTAGAATTTTTTAAGTCTTTATGAGATGTACGGATTCATTTCCCGTACATCTCTCTTTCACCACAGCCGCTTTCCGAAATGCTCTACGGCTCCTTCTCATTCATACATTCTATAAATAATTGGAATGCAAACCGGAATCCTCTCACAAATCCTTGCTCCTCTCCCAAAGCCGCTATACGAAAAACCTTATCTCTGTATTTTCTAAATTCCTCGTCATCCATCTGCTTTTGGTCTTCTTCGATCAATTCAAGCAATTCTTCTTTCATTTCCAGATAGCCTCTATTACATTTTTCACATTCTTCTAAATGCCCTTTTACTACATTTTCACTTGCTTCACTTAAAACTCCGTCAATATATCCTGGAAGCAGATCCTTGATTATATCGCAGGAATAATTTTTATTCATGTGCCTTCAACTCCTTTTTGATTTTCTGTTTTGCTCGATAAAAAACCGTCCTACTCCAATTTTCACTCTTTCCTAAAATTGCTCCTATTTCACGAAAAGAAAGTTCGCCCGTAATTCGATATAAAATAACTTCCC
>OFGR01001122.1_pt1 | contig 22884 bp, 20 predicted proteins | sample 1521811 | NCBI WGS metagenome assembly OFGR01 (sample SAMEA3504098, study PRJEB24116) | mouse gut metagenome | biome: mouse gut; feature: mouse-associated habitat; material: faeces | place: Denmark | collected 2011
CCCTGCAAGGGGTGTCTTAGCGACCAGGCGGATTACAAAGGTCGGCGAGCGCTCAAATCCTGTCTTTCGGAGTTTCATCGCATCCTTTGATGTGGCAATTATAGAAAAGAGGCAACGTTTTAATTAGCGTTGCCTCTTTTTCGTATAGGTTTGAACTATTGTTATTTAATAATCTCTTTGCTTACAGTCCTTCCTTTCCTGACGATATATATTCCCGGTCGCACCGAAGGATTATGTACGCGGATACCCTGAATGTTATAGTATTCAGCCTCAATAGATTCGTCCGGTATAATATCAGTGATACCGGTTGATCCTGCGCTATATACACCTACTTTCATGTTGTCGAATGATGCGGAGATGTCGTATTTCCCCGGGGCAACTGCCCATGATGCTGCGGCAGATGCGTTTATGTTTACAGGATACTTCACCATATCAGATGGATTGCCGATGCTTATGGGGGCGTTTGTTGTTGCTGCGCCATATCTATCTGAGCCATTCACCGCATTCCAGTCAGAACCTTTGGCGGTTATAAAGCTGAAAAACGCGTTGGTCTCACCGGCTGCAGCGCTGAGAGTTATGTTACGGGCATAATATGTATTACCTTCCAGTACCATTTCTATAGGTGAACTTGTCGACCAATGCGATCCCTCTATATTGCCTATTAGATATAACTTCGATGGCATGTCGGCTGGCAATGGATCTTCAGTATCTATAATTTCGCCTTTTATCTCGGTCTTGCTCCATATGCAATAACTGTCACCGGAAGCCACTATGTCTGAGTCTCCATAGCCTGATGGAGACTCCTCCGATGTACCTATACGTACGACCAGTTCTCCATATTTTCCCTGGACTCTTGCCATGTAGCAGTTCTTGTTTGATGTAAGCACATCCACTGCACTCAGATTGTGTAGCCCTACAGAATTTCTTACATTGACAAGTTGTTGAATCTCTTTACGGTAGGTTTTATAGTGCGGAAGAAAAACGCAGGGTGTACCCGGCGAACATAGCATGAATGCATTAGCGGCTGCAACATTGCCTGTGAATGCATTTGAATCCCGGTATGTGTCGTGATTGTCGATGAAGGTTACGGCATACTGTGGATATCCGAAATGTATGAGTCCGGCAGGTTGCAGATTGCCTCCTGGAGCTTTCCACGTCAATTCTGTAAGATCTCCTGATGAGAACGCTTTGTTTACGGCATACTTAAATGGAAAATCAAATGCAGCCGATTGTTTTCCCGTTGCTTCTATCCATGCAGCGACAGCATCGTACGAACCATCCCAATATTCACCCACTGAGAATGCAGGTTTGGAGTATTCGTTGTATATTTTTGTATATTCTCCTGAATATCCTTTGGTCATGTCGTAACGGAAGCCAGTGTAGCCAAGCTCGTTAAGCAGGAAAAGACAATAATTTTTGCAATTGTTCTGAACGTTAGCATTGGTATGGTCAAGATCACGTGCTCCATCGAAATCCTCACCGGTATCAGGCGCGCCAGTCGGTTTTGCCTGACCTGCTGCATTTCTGACCTCGTCTGTGGAGCAAATACCATCCGTACCGATATGCCATGTCTGCCCGTGCCATGTCTCGGTGGGGAAGTCCGTCCAATTACTTACACCGTTGCGATGGTTGATCACAACATCTGCTATAATGCCTGTGCCGAGTTCCTTGTATTTGGAAATCATAGCCCGCAGTTCTTCTTCTGAACCAAAAGAACTATTGTGGTTTGAAAACCAATACTGCGGAGTATAACCCATATTGTTGCCGCTACCGGAATAACCACTGTTGGGTATCCATATTAACGAAAAGAACTTAGACAGTTCGTCTGCCTGATTAGTAAGCCGCGTCCACCGGGTGTCATTGTATGAGTCCCAGTAGAATCCCTGTAGCATCACGCCTTCATATTCTTCCGGCCATGCATAGTTCTGTGCATGCATTCCTGAAAAAGCAGACGCAAGTGTTACCCACAGGATTGCGGCCCTGTGGTTTAGCTTCATAATAAATTGAATTTTGATGGTTAAGAAATATAAGTATGAAAAGTGGAGGGTGAGAGGGAGAGTAGGAATGGATCACCGTTGGCCTTTTCCACCAACGGTGATCCAATAAGATCAATATGCGAAAATAGGGTAGTTCTCCATAAGCGCATTCACTTCCGCGCGTACGGCTGCTATCTCCTCTGTATTGTCAGGATTGGAGAGCACACGGTCTATAAGTCCGGCTATAGTCTCCATGAAGTCTTCCTTCACTCCGCGTGTCGTGATGGCAGGTGTGCCAAGACGTATTCCGGAGGTCTGGAAAGGAGAACGGCTGTCGAAAGGAACCATATTCTTATTGGCAGTTATGTCAGCATCGACAAGAACCTTTTCTGCAACTTTACCTGTAAGGTCAGGGAATTTTGTACGTAGGTCAACAAGAATGCAGTGGTTGTCTGTACCACCGGAAACAATCTTATAGCCTCTCTTGAGCATCGCTTCTGCCAATGCTGCAGCATTCTTCTTAACCTGAATCTGATATTCGCGGAATGCAGGCTGAAGTGCTTCTCCGAAAGCAACGGCCTTGGCTGCGATTACATGCTCGAGCGGTCCACCCTGTACACCCGGGAACACGGCAGAGTCGAGAATAGCCGACATTTTCTTTATCACGCCTTTCGGAGTAGTCTTGCCCCAGGGATTATCGAAGTCTTTGCCCATAAGGATGATGCCTCCACGTGGTCCGCGCAGGGTCTTATGTGTTGTAGATGTCACGATATGTGCATACTTTACAGGATTGTCAAGCAGTCCGGCAGCTATAAGGCCGGCCGGGTGTGCCATATCAATCATAAGTATAGCTCCGATCTCGTCGGCAAGGCGACGCATACGGGCATAATCCCATTCACGGGAATAGGCGCTTGCTCCGCCGATGATCAGTTTCGGGCGCTCACGGCGTGCCACTTCTTCCATCTGCTCATAGTCGATCAGACCGGTATCCTCCTTTACATTATACTCCAGAGCTTCAAACATAAGTCCTGAGAAGTTTACTGGACTTCCATGAGAGAGATGACCTCCATGCGACAGATTCAGTCCGAGGAATTTATCTCCAGGCTGAAGACAGGCCATGAATACAGCCATATTTGCCTGCGCTCCGGAGTGTGGCTGTACATTGGCATATTCTGCACCGAATAGTTTGCAGACACGCTCAATGGCGATGCTCTCTACGCGGTCCACTACCTGACAACCGCCATAGTAACGGTGGCCGGGATAACCTTCTGCGTATTTGTTGGTAAGGCAAGAACCCATTGCCTCCATTACTTGCTCACTTACGAAGTTTTCTGAAGCGATAAGTTCGATACCTTTGTGCTGACGCACATTCTCGTGGAAAATTGTGTCAAAAATCAGATTGTCTCTTTCCATGAATGATAAATTATGTGTATATGAACAGTTTATTTTTTCTGTTTTTTCTTACGGACTGAAAAGCCGAAGTGTCCCAATTCACGCCCGAGAGCATGATAATGACCGTGACAATACGTCATCAGATCGGCTTTGGTCAAGTCCAGTGCACCTGTCTTTTGGTCAATAAATGACTCATCAGCAATTACATTGACTACTTCTGCCAGGAACATGTCGTGCGTGCCAAGATGCATTACCTGCTTTACGCGACACTCGATTGCAACTGGAGATTCGTCTACATACCAGCATCCGACTTTCACACCCTCGACAGGAGTCAGTCCGCATTCTTTCCATTTGTCATAGTCGCGTCCCGACCTTACACCGCACCAGTCTGTCGCCTTTGCCATAGATGCCGTTGTAAGATTAATGGTGAATTCCATTTCTTCCATCAGAATACTATGGCTGTAGCGTGATGGCCTCACAGATATAAAGCACATGGCCGGATCGGAACATATTGTCCCGGTCCAGGCCACGGTTATCAGATTGCGGTTTTTTAAGGTGGAGCCACACGATACGATCACCGCAGGCAGCGGATTCAGCATTGTTCCTGGTCTCCAGTATTGTTTCATGTCGCGCGGTATCTATTTTTCTCTATAGCAGGCGTACATTACTATTATCTACAGTGTGATTGCAGTAATGACACCGCAGACTTACTCGGTCATCACCTATATCGGTCACGTTGAATACCGTATGCATAGGCTCGTTATTGGTTATGCATTTGGGATTGTCACATTTTACAAGCCCCACAACACGCTCAGGGATGCTCACCTGACGTTTTTCCACCACTTGAAAGTCGCGGATAATATTTATTCTTGCGGTAGGTGCGATTATTGCTATTCGGTTGATCACATCCTCTGCAAATTCTACGTCGGCAACCTTGATAATGCCTTTTGCTCCGAGGCGCTTGCTTGGCAGATTGTTGCCTACGGTAACAGGCGTTTTCATATCTTGAAGCCCGAGGATCTTCACGGCTTTGAACAAAGCGGACGACGGTATATGGTCTATCACTGTCCCGGCCTGAAGTGCTGCAACTGCTAACTCTTTCTTATCAGTCATCATTTGTCTTTATATTTAGAGGATTGATACCAAGTGCCCGGCAGATAAGTGCCTGACGTGTAAACAGTCCGTTTCTCGCCTGATCGAAATAGTAGGCCTTGGGATTGTCGTCTACATCCTGCGAGATCTCGTTCACCCTTGGCAGCGGGTGCAGAATGCGCAGATTCTCACGTGAATTGTCAAGCATGGCATTATGAAGCGTGTATATGTTTTTCACGCGTTCGTATTCCATCAGATCGCTGAAACGCTCGCGCTGCACACGTGTCATATATATTATATCCGACGTATTGATCACTTCCGGAGAGAAATCGGTATATTCCGTATAGGATATGCCGTTCTTATCGCAGAAATCCTTATATTCCACAGGCATCTTCAATTCCTCACAGGCCACGAAACGGAAGTTAGGATTGAAGTGGCGCATTGCCATGAGCAGAGAATGCACCGTACGTCCGTATTTAAGGTCTCCGACCATGGTGATATTCAGGTTCTCGAGACGCCCTTGCGTCTTGTAGATTGAATACAGGTCAAGCATAGTCTGCGATGGATGCTGGTTGGCTCCATCTCCGGCATTTATGACAGGAACGTCGGTCACTTCGGATGCATACCTTGCCGCACCCTCAAGATGATGACGCATTATGATCAAGTCTACATAGTTGCTGACCATCTTGATAGTGTCTTTCAATGTCTCTCCCTTTGACGAACTGGAGGTAGATGCATCAGAAAATCCAATGATACGTCCGCCGAGCCTGTTCACCGCGGTCTCGAAACTGAGTCGCGTGCGTGTCGAGGGTTCAAAAAACAGAGTGGCCACTACACGGCCTTCAAGAATGCGGTGATTCGGGTGCTCCTCAAAAAAGCTGGCCTCCTTGAGTATTGCAAGCATCTCGTCTTTCGAGATGTCGTCGATTGTTACCAGGCTGTTGGGATTCATATGCGATATTCTCCTTGGTTTGACTGTGATTGAATACTGCGCTGCCTTGCGTACTGCAAAGTTACTGCATATTTATGAATTCTGTGAATAATTATGCAGTTTATTCTTCGTAAAGTTTATCCGAACACAGATCCGAAATGAGAACCGCGAGATTTTCAGCACATGCTTTTGCAAACTTACATCCTTTCTCCGCCGTGGCTGTACGCGGGTCGCCTATGCCGGTATCAGTGCTGACACACTGCCAGTTGCGCGGTATCCATCCTGTTCCGGCTCGCAGGGCTTCTCCCTTGAAGCCTTTGGCAGAGCCTGCACCTGCTTCGCTGAGGTCGACAAGTTCAGGATGATAGTGCATCATCACTGATGTCTCAAGTTCATCTGCATGGTCGCCGGGGCACTCGAAGAAAGCCTTTGCGTTTGCTGCTTTGAACCACTCGCATGATCCTATAAGCATTGTGGGGCAGTCCACCGCGAGATCTCTGATAAATCCTTTGAATGAATTGCCTCCATGACCGTTTACTATGAGAATCCGATGGATGCCTTGATGATCAAGCGAAGACGCGATGTCGCCGAGTACTGCAGCCTGTGTCTGCTGTCTGTAATGTATGCAGAAGTTCTCTTCGCGCTGTCCGGGATTCTGCGAGCCTAACGGTATCGGAGGCAGGACCATAACTCGTATACCATAGCGCTCAGACGCGATACGGGCAGCGTCGACTGCCACGTCGTGCGACAGAATCGCATCGGTGAGGTAGGGGAGATGGAGATTATGTGGCTCAGTAGCGCCCCACGGAAGAAGCGCGATATCATAACTCTTGTTTCTGGTGGCATTCAGATTGCTCACAGAGAGGTCAATGTCCTTGTTGTTCATTTCTGTAGAGATATTTTTTATGTGTTTGGAAATATATTGTCTGTATTATACCGCGTGAAGCGCAGTAGATGATAAACGAAGCCCATAGCCCGTGGTTGCCATATAGGGGCGTAAGTAATGCATATGATGCGAAAAACAGCATGGCCGACAGGGCCATCGGCAACAAAAGGCCGCCTCTTGTAAGCGTGAGTCCACCAAAGATGCCATCCCATGTAAACGCAGTAAATCCTGCTACCGGAATAACAAGTATCCATATGAAATACTTTTTAGCAGTATCAACGACTCCTGAATCGGATGTCAGTATGTGCATAATGGTATCTCCGGCTATGAAATATGCCGTCGTGAAAATTACAGACAGAACTACTCCGGTTTTTATAAGGGATTCGATACTTTTTTTCAGCATATCGGGATTCCGTTCTCCCATATACTTGCCGGATAAAGCCTCGCCTGCAAAAGCAAATCCGTCTGTAAAATACGAAAACAACATGAAAAACTGCATCAGAAGTGCATTTGCAGCAAGGACAAGTGTTCCTTGCACAGCGCCGGCATGAGTAAACCATAGAGTAACCGCAACCAGACAAAGCGTACGTAGAAAAATGTCACGGTTGATGGCAAAAAAGCGCTTAATATCTTCTGCTTTGAAAACCTTTTTCCAGTCGGGATGGCTGGGGTGAAACTTTAATACTGTAAGGATAGCTCCAAAAATTATTCCGGCCCACTGTGCAATACATGTGCCCGTGGCAACTCCTGCTATGTCGTATCCAAGCCAGAACACGAATATCAACGAAGCGGCGATATTGACAATATTCGTTACCAAGGCAATCCACATAGGGCCTTTTGAGTATTGCATGCCAAGCATCCACCCCGACAGAGTATACGTAGCCAGGACAGACGGAGCGCCCCATATACATATACTGACATAGCGACTTGCGGGATTTGCAGAGGCGGGATCTGCATCCATAAATTCCAGAACCCGGTCCGTAAGGAATCCTTGGGCAACCATTATCAGCAATGAGATCCCGGCCGCAATGACCAGTCCTCGGTAGAGAACAGCGTCTGCTGCTACTGTGTCTTTTGCTCCGAAAGCCTGAGCCGTAACTCCACTTGCTCCCAGACGAAGAAACCCGAATATCCAGTAGAGCATATTCATCACCGCTCCACCTAATGCAATTGCCGCTATATACACCGCACTGCCGATATGGCCTACGATAGCAACATCAATCAACCCCAGGAGGGGCGTTGTGATGTTGCTGACGATAGCCGGAATCGACAGTGCAAGTATTTCCCTGTTTATATTCGATAGCTTCACATTACATTACTGTAGTTTAAGGCGCTTACCGTTATTTGATACAGGAATTGTTACTGAGCGTTTTTTACGTTACGCGAGCTTAGATACAGATAGGCAATGATGCCCAGATATGCTACAACGCCAAGTACCTGAGGCGCAAATTCTTCACCGTTGGTTGGCGCTTCTTTACCAAGCATGATTGTCAGTGCTGCAAATACTCCGAACAATGCACCACCTGCAATTAGTCCGGATGCTACTAATGTACCGCGGTCTGTGCGGGCTTTGCTCAATTTTATATCTTTGGTGGAGTTTGCTACCATCCATGCAATTATACCACCGACAAGGATCGGCATGTTGAGAGAGAACTGTATGAACATACCCAGACAGAATGCCAGGGCCGGAATACCAAGTCTGTCAAGCAATACAGCAAGAATAGCGCCTACAATATAAAGAGTCCACGGTGTGGCTCCGCCCATCATCATGGGTTCGATTACCTTTGCCATTGCATTGGCCTGTGGAGCAGCCAGTGCTGTATCGCCGGTGAAACCGTAAACCTTGTTCAGCATCAGAATCACTGCGCCCACTGTGGCAGCCGACACGAGTGTGCCAAGGAATTTCCATGATTCCTGCTTCCGGGGAGTGGAGCCAAGCCAGTATCCTATCTTGAGGTCGGTCACGAAACCTCCGGCCATCGACAATGCCGTGCACACAACTCCACCAATCACCATCGAAGCTACTATGCCTGAAGTGCCGTTAAGTCCGATTGCGACAAATATCGCAGATGCGATAATCAGTGTCATCAGCGTCATGCCTGACACGGGATTGCTGCCAACGATTGCAATTGCATTTGCTGCCACGGTCGTGAAAAGGAAAGCAATTCCTGCGACCACGATCCATGCCACAAGTGCTTGCCAGAAAGTACCGATAACACCTACCCAGAAGAATATAAGCACTGCGATAAGCGCTATGAATACGAAATAGGCGATATGCTTCATGGATATATCAGTTTGCCAACGCACTGTTTTCTTGCTACCAGCGCCACCGCGAAGTTCACGACCTGCAAGCCCCGCTGCCTGGCGGATAATTGGCCATGTCTTGATTATGCCTATCACTCCGGCCATCGCGATACCGCCGATGCCTATCATGCGGGCGTAGTTGCGGAATATACCGTCTGGTCCCATCGCGGCTATTTCCGCTGCACCATAGCTGCCGAGCAGAGGCACTATTACCCACCAGACAAATGCACTGCCGGCAAAAATTACAAAGGCATATTTCAATCCGATTATGTAGCCGAGACCGAGCACGGCAGCACTTGTATTGCAACTGAATACAAACTTGGTCTTCGCGGCAAGCGCCTCGCCCCAACTGTAAGCCTGGGTGGTTATTGTCTCTGTCCACCATCCGAAAGTAGCCACAATGTAGTCATAAATTCCACCTACAAGAGAGGCTACAACAAGAAGTTTAGCCTGCGCTCCGGACGCCGCGCCCTTTGCCTGTCCGCTCATCAGTACCTGTGTGGTAGCCGTGGCCTCAGGGAAAGGATATTTACCGTGCATGTCCTTCACGAAATAGCGACGGAATGGAATGAAGAACAGTATACCGAGTACGCCTCCGAAAAGTGAGCTTAAAAATATTTGTAAGAAATTTACGGTAATGTCAGGATGCGTGGCCTGAAGTATGTAAAGAGCAGGTAAGGTGAATATCGCACCTGCCACAATCACACCGGAGCATGCTCCGATCGACTGTATGATGACATTTTGTCCGAGCGGATGATTCTTTTTCAGGAAGCCTGACAGTCCGACTGCGATTATCGCGATAGGTATAGCGGCTTCAAATACCTGTCCTACCTTGAGTCCCAGGTATGCTGCAGCCGCAGAGAAAATCACAGCAAGTATCAGACCTGTTGTCACAGAATACACTGTCACCTCAGGGTAGTCTCTGGCCGGATGCATCACCGGTGCGTAATCCTCGTCTGCCGCAAGCTCACGGAACGCGTTTTCCGGAAGCGTAGTGGCGTCGACTGAAGCAGGATCTACTTTCATCGTTTCTTTTTCAGAGTTACTCATGATTGGTTCGGTTTATTATAAGGTATATTGTCTTTTTAAGTTTAGTTATCTCATCGCGTATATATCAACGGCGCTTCTTCGATTTTTTCTTCGATGATTTAGCAGCTTTTTTAGCCGGAATTGTCAGACTTTGACCTTCCCTGATATTATCGCCCTTTATGCCGTTGGCATCCCGCAACTGCTGAATCGTAACACCGTGTTTATTAGCAATCTTACTCAAAGTGTCGCCTTTTCTTACGGTGTATTTTGTCGGCTTATTCTGTGTTGTGGGTTGTTTCTTTGTATTGGTCCTCGCGGGAGTATCAGTCTGCTTGGCAGAAGTCTGCTGTACCTGAGGTTCTGCGGCCTGGATACCACTTTCTGCAACCGTAGCGGTTGTGTCAGGTTTCACGTATTTGCGCGTATAAGTGTTTATCTTCAGAGTCTGTCCGCGCTTTACTTTATTGCCTATTTTATTCGTTGAGCGAATCTCGCTCTGGGTTACTCCATATTTCTTTGCTATAGATGCAAGTGTTTCTCCTCGCTTCACTTTGTGGTACTTGACCACAAGTTCATCCACATACTCACCGCCTTCGTCACTGCCGGTTCTTGTAGATCCGTCGTTTGGCTGTACCACTGTGCGGCGGGCATAACGTTCGGCATCATGAGCCACGATGCTATCTTCATTTGCAACATAGCAATACGATTGCATGGATGGCAACACGAGTGCGTAAGGCTTTATATCGCCGGGGATGATGTCGGTACGGAATTGAGGGTTGAGAATATGCAATGCGTCCATCGGTATTCCTAATACATCGGATACCTGCTGTAAGTTGACTCGCTTGCTGACATGCACAGTATCGGTGATTATCGGCCGGCGGGCAAGTGCCGGTTGTATGTTATGCTCCCTGTAATAGTTCATCACGTAGTTTGCCGCGATGAATGCAGGTACATAATTCCTTGTCTCTGCGGGAAGGAATGGATAGATTTCCCAAAAGTCCTTTTTTCCACCGCCTGCGCGACGCAGGGCTTTGTTCACATTACCCGGGCCGCAGTTGTATGCAGCTATGGCAAGCGACCAGTCGCCATATGTATTGTACAATTGTTTAAGATATCTTGCCGCAGCATCCGAAGACACGTATGGGTCCCTGCGTTCGTCGACGAGTGAGTTTATCTCCATTCCAAGTCCGGTTGCTGTAGGCAGCATGAATTGCCACAATCCAGTAGCTCCGGCACGCGACACTGCTGTTGGATTCAATGCGGATTCGATAATAGGAAGATACTTCAGTTCGAGTGGCATACCATGCCTGTCCAATGCAGCTTCAAATATTGGCATATAGTAATGACTCATGCCGAGCATATTCTCTACGAGGGAGCGCCTGCGCTCTGTGTACATATTTATATGGGCACGCACTACATTGTTGTAAGGCATCTCTATTGTAGTCGGCATAGCACTCAACCGACGTATATACTCATCTTCGCTTATGTTGGCTACTGGTCTCTGATCGGCGTTTTCGTCAAGCACCGCATATGTGCTCAGATACCAGTTTTCGCGCATTTTCTGCACATCGGTCTCAAAACTCTCAGGATATATTATACTGGGGTTATCAATAGAATCGCGCATCGACAGAATCGACTGCGCGTTCGCCGGCATAAGTGTTGATGCCGCAAGTGTGATGGTGAGAATTATACGGGATTTCATTTTGCATGAATGATTAGAAAGTTATGGCCCATTGCAATCCAATGGCCGGACGGGCCGATCTGGATTCCTGGATCACGGCAGGCGCGACATCTACCGCCAAATCGGGAGAAATATCGAAGTGGCTTAGTGATGCATCCACATATGCGTCCACCATAGCGATCAGGTATACGCCGATCATACATATTATACATAGATCGCGGTTGCGCCTGTAGTAATCTTTGCGCGTACGCAGTACGTTTGTAAGCCACGTGCGGTCCAGATCTTCTTCGCGGGTAGTGCTTGGAAACAGGTCCATATAGCTTTTGGTCGATGGGTCATTGTCCATGATGTCGCGGTAGGCACGCGTGTAGTCGCTAAGCATGGAATTGTTCCACGAACACCCATAGCCAAGTCCTACATATGCACCGACTACGATAGGCAGTTTCCAGAAACTGCGGTTATATATCTGTCCAAGTCCGGGAAATAAAGCCGACATCCAGACCGCACGGGTAGGATCCGGATTGAAATCAACTTTGCGCCGCACCCACTGGTTGTAGTCCGTGATACGTGTGTCAGACATTACTACCGGGATTGTATCAGCCGCCGTTACCATAAGGGAATCACCCGTATCGGCTACAGACTCCTCGACTACCTGGATGTTGGTATCAGGAGAGGGTACATCTACAATTAAGGAATCGGGTAGGGCGTTGAGTGCTTCCCTATGCGTACTGTCAGTTTTTGCCGGCATATGAGGCCGATGTATCTGCGGCATCGCTGCTATGTATGGTGTCAACAGACAACATACCATGATGCAGACGATAGCTTTCTGCCATCGTCTCAGCGTAATAGTGATAAATTGGTCGTGCGCTTTGTACGACATTGTGGTGATTGGCTTATTCCTTGTCTATAGAGACTTGCATGGCTCGAGTCACAGGATATCAAATGTGTTACGGGCACTGCAATACTCAGTTCTGTGATTTTAATCCGTCAAAGATACTAATTAATCTCTCAAGTTCATCAACGTTTTTGAATGTAAATGCAATTTTTCCTTTTCCGGAAGCATTGCAAGAGAACTGTACGGGAGTGTTGAATGTCGTCTGCAAGTGCTGGCGCAGAATGTCAAAATCGGCTGAAGGCCGGTTGGGCTTTTCCTTTTTATCATTCTCGCGTTTGCTATTATTGCCTTCTCGCAATTCTTGAGCTATACGCTCGACTGCTCTTACCGAAAGACCTTCTGTAATTATACTGTTATAGACACGTAGCTGATCCGTAGGAGACTCGATAGAAAGAAGTGCGCGGGCATGGCCCATGTCTACACGCTTGTCGCGCAAACCAAGCTGAACTTCAGCAGGCAGTTTCAGCAGCCGGAGGAAGTTGGCTATTGTAGCGCGTTTTTTTCCTATACGCTCACTTAACCGTTCTTGGGTCAGGGCATACTGGTCAATCAGCTTTTTAAAAGTCAGAGCTATTTCTATCGCATTAAGGTCCTCGCGCTGAATGTTCTCAATCAGCGCCATTTCGGTCAGTTCGGCCTCCGAGGCTGTGCGTATATATGCCGGCACGCGATTCAGACCTGCAATTATAGCTGCACGGTAACGACGCTCTCCGGCAATGATCTGATATGAATCCGGCCCGGATTTTCTTAGCGATAACGGCTGTATGATGCCAAGTTCGCGTATCGAGGCTGCAAGTTCTTCAAGAGCTTCCTCATCGAATGTAGTTCGAGGTTGATCCGGATTTGGAGTTATCTGCGATATTTCGATGTCGCTTATTGTCGATGTGCCTCTTGCAGGAACGTCGTCCATCGGCATGAGCGAATCGAGTCCGCGGCCTAAAGCCGTACGTTTGATAGACATAGTTATACTGTATTTGATTTGTGTTTACCGAGGTCGGATTACCTGTTTCCCCGGTTTCAGCGGTTGCGGTTGTTGGATATTAGCTCTTTTGCAAGCAAGGTATGCGATGTGGCGCCTCTGCTCTCCGGATCATACAATATAGCAGGAAGACCATGACTTGGCGCTTCGCTCAGACGTATGTTGCGGGGAATAACAGTATTGAAAACCATATCACCGAAATGCGTTTTCAATTCTTCATATATCTGATTGGCCAGACGCAGGCGCGCATCGTACATCGTGAGCAGGAAACCTTCGATTTCAAGAGATGTGTTCAGCCTGCTTTTTATGATACGTACAGTATTCAAAAGCTTGCTGATGCCTTCAAGAGCAAAATATTCTGCCTGGACGGGGATAATCACTGAATCGGCGGCTGTAAGGGCGTTTACTGTTATCAGACCAAGTGACGGAGAACAGTCGATCAGCATGAAATCATATTTATCCTTTACAGGATCAAGCAACCTGCGCAGCACGTTCTCTCGGTCCGGTTTGTTGATAAGCTCTATCTCCGCTCCCGCCAGGTCGATTCGCGATCCTATCAGGTCAAGACCTGCTATGCAGGTAGGCACTTGTGAGCCATCGAGAGGATAATCGTCCACAAGACATTCATATATCGATGCCTGCATCGAGCGCGGGTCTATTCCATAACCTGATGTGGCATTTGCCTGTGGATCCGCGTCGATAATAAGCACTTTCTTTCCCTGCGTGGCAAGCGAGGCCGCGAGATTGATGGTCGTGGTGGTTTTTCCCACTCCACCTTTCTGATTTGCTATTGCGATGATTTTTCCCATCTGCTGTGACTATGTGATTTTTCAACGCAAAGATAAATATTTTTGCGTGAAACAATCGATGTCACTTTTGCTAAAGTTCTGTAAATGTTTATAACTGCGCAATATTGTTAATAACCTCCTCTGCCAATGTTCCACGCATATGCAGAATCCTGATCAAAGCAACTCGAGAATTTTTTGCCTCAAAGCCTCTCTCTTAGCGGAAGATGTGCCATACTCTACATGCGATACTATTCCGCTTTTATCAACGATAAGTGTCAGAGGATACCCTTTCGTACCTGTCCATTTAAAGAATTGTGTGTCTTGTACCAGTTGAATCCAATTGAATTCGGTCCTATCCAGTACATAGCGTACTGTTTCGGGATCTTCGTATGTGGAAGCAAAGAACATTACATCCGGAATGGTCTTCTTCCATTCCGACAACTCCGGCATTTCAGCCCTGCATGGTCCACACCCGGAGAACCACAGGTTAAGGACCATAACTTTTCCTTCAATATCTTTATTTGACCACGTATTTCCATCCAGATCAATAGCCTTAAAAACAGGGAATTTATCTCCAACCTTAATGCTTTCACCGGATCTCGCTGCCACGCGAGTGTCTCTGTATTCTTTGAGCATATGCAAAAAGATCGGACCATCGGGAATGGAGTCAACTGGAATTGCCATACGAAGTTCTTCTTCCGGTAGGCTGTCGGTAATTTTTAAAATGGTAGCTTTCTTCCCATCCGGAGCTGTGAAGAAAATCATTTCAGAGAATTTAGCCGATGGCGGTGGTTTTCTAAATATAAGATCGCCGATTACAACGTATCTTTCGGCGTCGGGCTTGTTGCTCGCTTTGACAATATGAATGCAAGTTGTAAAAAACGCAATTGTCAGTAATAATGATAGCTTTTTCATGGCGTCAGATATAATGAGATGAAATATGAATGCGGGCAAAGATACAAATAAGTTGGGCGTAATGCCAAATTTATTAAAACTTATCTGATTCTGTTACAGTCAGTAGCTCTGTAATCGCTTTATCTCGTTATAACATCAAGCCTATGATTGCTAAAATTATTGCAGCCACTTGAATAAGCATAAGGTAAAATCTTTGTGTCCTGTATTTAGATTTTATCTCGTTTAATTTAATAGGCAGATTGGCATATTCCTTGCGCTCTCTCATAACCCTTATGCTCATTATGACCTGTGGTACTAAAGAAAGCAATGCAACACCTATTCCAATACTAAAAAGCACATTCATAAATTTGTCCTCCAGCTAAATTTATATTAAATATCAACATATGCCATTTGCAAAAAGTTTGCAAATGTTGCCCCTTGTTCTGTTTTACACATTATTTATTTGTGGCAATGGGGCGGATTTTATAATTTTGGTCTCCTAAATCATCAATTTATGCAAGGTCTCGTAATAAAGAACGCAGGGAATCTGTACACTGTACTTGGCGACAACGGCAGTATAGTGTCGTGCCGTATCAAAGGTAAATTCAGACTTAAAGGAATCCGGACGACCAATCCTGTGGCCGTAGGAGATCGTGTGGAATTTTCCGATGACCCGGCTCCGGATGGTGTAAGCTACATAACCGCTATCATGCCCAGGGAAAACTATATTATCCGGCGGGCAAGCAATCTATCCAAGGAGTCGCACATCATTGCGGCAAATATTGATCGTGCGGTTCTAGTGATCACATTGGCCCATCCTACTACTTCCACTACGTTTGTAGACCGCTTCCTTGCCACCGCTGAAGCATATCATATAAAAGCGTTGATTGTCATAAATAAAACTGATCTTCTGACTGAAGATGATGATCTTGAACTGCTCAACGCTTTCTCGTATCTCTACGAAAGCATTGGTTATGAAGTTGTGAAATTGTCAGCCAAGACTGGCGAAGGTGTATCTAAGCTTAAAGACATGCTTGCAGGACAAATATCTTTGTTCTCAGGAAATTCGGGCGTAGGAAAATCGACTTTGATAAATGACTTGATCCCGGGGCTTGATCTGCGGACAGCCGAAATCTCCGATGTGCATGACCAGGGTATGCATACCACTACTTTCTCGGAAATGTTTTTCCTGAATGGCTCTGACCCTAAAGCCGGCGCCGTGATCGACACGCCCGGAATACGCGGCTTCGGAACAATTGATTTTGATAAAACTGACACCGGGCACTTCTTCCCCGAAATATTCAGGGAATCGGCCCAGTGTCGATTCAGTAATTGCACCCATACACATGAACCGGGGTGCGCGGTCAGGGAAGCTCTGGATGAATGCAGAATTGCAGCATCAAGATATGCGTCGTATCTATCAATTCTTGAGGATGCTGACGAAGGTAAATATCGTCAGGGATATTGACAACTCCTAAAGGTTGAGCATTGTCGATATGATTATTCCTACGACAATCAGAATTATTTCCATAATGCATAGAGTTAGTGCGAGTCCGCGGGACATAGATGGAGCTTTGAAGAAAACCGAGCATGCTGCCCATACTATCAAAAGAGCAGGGATAAACGCTACGGCGCACCATACGAGAAGAACCCAGAATTCATTGAAGTAGGAAACGAAATTCACATCAATGCGGTCGCATATGCTCATAAGCTCGATAGGAGTGACTATCGCTCCGGCGACAAGCCCCACGATGCTTACCAATATCATTACAAGTGTTGCCAATGCCACCGGTAATGCTATAAGGGTTATGAATCCAAGTCCTAACTTGGCCAGTATTGATATGAAACTGTTTATTGTAACAGCCTCGCCCGACGAGGTGCGACGCGCCGTATAAGTATCTTTCACTTTTTGTCCGATGGAGTCGATGTTCACTTCGCTTCCTGACATTTCGAGGCGTTCTTCTGCAGTGGTTGCAAGAGGAATAAACAACCATGCGAGCAGATAGGCAAGCATGAGCACGGGGAAGCATAGTGCCGCTATAACCAGTATGATTCGGGCTGGTGTCACACTCCAGTTGCAATACAGACACAGTCCGCTGACGACTCCTGCAAGCACCTTATCGTCGGGGTCGCGATACAGACGTCGGCGTCTTGTAGTGGTAGGTCCATAAAATGGTGGTGGGGTGGTTTCTGAATTGTTGCCACGTGAGTATGAATTTTCATCATTGCTTCGTTCGGTGAAATCGCTGTCATTGTCAGCCACCTGTTCCGGACTGCCGATCACATCTATCACATGTTCTACGTCAGGCATTGATATTGGCCGCGAAGCCGAGTCTGCGCCTATGCGTTCGTAAAGGATTTCACTGATACGGTTCTCTATGTCGATCACGATCTCTCGGTCGTCTTCTGCACCGAACGTTATGGTCAGATTAGATAGGTAATTGTCGAGCATCGAATAGGCATCTTCATCTATATAGAAGAAACGCCCCGCAAGGTTGATTGGAAATGAACGTTTCATAATATTATCTTGTGTCTTATTTTTTATATTTAATATGTAATCAGTCGCAGGTTGAGCAAGTCGGTGGGATTACATTCCTGGAAAGAACCTCTACGGCATTAGCCATTTCCTGCCACGCTTCGCGCAGATGGCAAAGAAACTGACGTCCTTCGTCTGTAAGGGAATAATACTTGCGTGGAGGACCTTGTGTTGATTCTTGCCACTGATAACTGAGAAGACCTGCATTTTTGAGTCTTGTGAGCAACGGATATAGCGTGCCTTCAACGACGATCAGATGGGCTCGGCGCATTCTGTCTATGATTTCAGGCGTAAATGCCGGTTGCACGTCCAGCATCAGCATGACACAGTATTCAAGCATGCCTTTCCGCATCTGCGATCTGATGTTGTCTACATTTACTGTTGTCATAATTCTATTCGGTAGTTGAAGTATTTTACGCCACAAAAGTAATGTTTAATACAGTACCTTGTATCGCATAGTATTATATTTAACATTAAATTAACATTTATGCGTGCTCTCATAATATGAAAAGGATGAAGACTATCACTCCGTTGAGAAAAATTTTGGAGTATTATGATAAAAAAGGGATGATTTTTTGGAAAACTAAGCGCGAAATAATTAAATTTGCAGTGTGTTGGGCGTATAACGCCCCGACACAAATAAACGAAATATCAGAAAACACAAATATTAAATATTTAATCATTTAATTATCTTATCAATGAAAAGAGTTTATACTTTCGGAGACGGAAAGGCCGAAGGCAATGCCAGCATGCGAAACCTGCTTGGCGGCAAAGGAGCCAACCTCGCCGAGATGAACCTTCTGGGCATGCCCGTACCTCCAGGATTCACAATCACCACAGAAGTGTGCACCGAATACACACAGTATGGCAAGGATGAAGTTGTGAGCCGTCTGAAAGAAGAAGTAGAGAAAGCTATAGCACATGTAGAGACACTGACTGGCAAAAAGTTCAATGATCCCTCCAATCCGCTTCTCGTATCGGTACGCTCAGGCGCTCGCGCGTCTATGCCCGGCATGATGGACACCGTGCTCAACCTCGGTATGAACGACGCTACCGTGGCATCGCTGGCAGAAAAGAGCGGCAATCCCCGCTTTGCATGGGACAGCTACCGTCGCTTCGTTCAGATGTATGGCGACGTTGTTCTTGGTATGAAGCCTAAGAGCAAGGCCGACATCGATCCCTTTGAGGAGATCATGGATAAAGTAAAGGAAGAAAAAGGTGTTAAACTTGATACTGAACTCGATGTAGAAGATCTCAAGAATCTCGTACGTCTTTTCAAGAGCGCCGTTAAGGACTTTACCGGAAAAGATTTCCCCGATAGCGCATGGGAGCAGCTTTGGGGTGGTATATGCGCAGTGTTCGATTCATGGATGAACGAGCGTGCTATCCTCTATCGCCGCATGAACCAGATTCCTGAAGAATGGGGTACAGCCGTTAACGTTCAGGCTATGGTATACGGTAACATGGGCAACAACTCCGCTACTGGTGTTGCTTTCTCTCGCGACGCTGCTACCGGTGAAAATATTTTCAATGGTGAATATCTTATAAATGCTCAGGGTGAGGATGTCGTAGCCGGTATTCGCACACCTCAGCAGATAACTGTTGAAGGTTCACGCCGCTGGGCTGCCCTCCAGGGTATTTCTGAGGAAGTTCGCAAAGAACAATATCCCTCGCTCGAGGAGTCTATGCCTACATGCGCAGCTGAACTTATCGCCATTGCAAACCGACTCGAAGACTACTACAAGGACATGCAGGACATGGAGTTCACAATCCAGGACGGAAAGCTCTGGATGCTCCAGACCCGTAACGGCAAGCGCACAGGCGCTGCTATGGTGAAGATCGCAATGGACTTCCTCCGTGCTGGTCAGATCGACGAAAAGACCGTACTCATGCGCATGGAGCCACAGAAGTTGGACGAACTTCTGCATCCCGTGTTCGACAAGAGCGCCATCAAGCGTGCAGTAGTCGTAGCCAAGGGCCTTCCCGCATCTCCCGGTGCTGCTGCCGGTCAGGTTGTGTTCTCTGCTGAAGAAGCTGAGGCATGGGCAGAAAAGAAGAAAAAAGTTGTACTTGTTCGTATTGAGACATCGCCTGAAGACCTCCGCGGTATGGCTGTGGCACAGGGTATTCTCACAATGCGTGGCGGTATGACATCTCATGCAGCTGTGGTTGCCCGTGGTATGGGTAAATGCTGCGTGTCCGGCGCTGGCGAAATCCGCGTAGACTATAAGGAGAAGACCGTAGAAATGTCCGGCAAGACATTCAAGGAAGGCGACTGGATTTCTCTCAATGGCTCGACTGGCGAAGTATACGAAGGACAAGTTCCCACTACTGATCCTGAACTCGGCGGCGACTTCGGAGCAATCATGAACCTTGCTGCAAAATATACCAAGACTCTTGTCCGTACCAACGCAGATACGCCTCGCGACGCAAAGCAGGCACGTTACTTCGGTGCACAGGGTATCGGTCTGTGCCGTACAGAACACATGTTCTTCGAAGGCGACCGTATCAAGGCTGTGCGTGAGATGATCCTCGCTTCTGATGAAGAAGGACGCCGTGCAGCTCTTGCAAAACTGCTCCCCATGCAGCGTGGCGACTTCGAGGGCATTTTCGAAGCTATGGACGGATATGGCGTTACAATCCGCCTTCTTGACCCGCCGTTGCACGAATTCGTACCTCACCAGACAGCTACCCAGAAAGAGCTCGCCGACGAAATGGGCATCACTCTTGCTGAAGTAAAAGCTAAGGTAGACGCACTGGAGGAATTCAATCCTATGCTCGGCCACCGTGGCTGCCGTCTGGGTATCACTTATCCTGAGATCACAGAAATGCAGACTCGCGCGATTATCGAAGCTGCCCTTGCTTGCAAGGACCGCGGTATTGACGTGCACCCCGAGATAATGATTCCTCTGGTTGGTTCGCTCAAAGAAATCCAGCACCAGGCCAATGTGATCAATATCACAGCAGCTAAGGTATTTGAGGAGCAGGGTCGCAGTCTCCCGTACTTGGTCGGCACTATGATTGAAGTACCTCGCGCAGCCCTCACAGCAAACGAGATCGCATCTGTAGCAGACTTCTTCTCTTTCGGAACAAACGACCTCACTCAGATGACATTCGGATTCTCCCGCGACGACGCTCCCAAGTTCCTCAAGTTCTACAAGGAGCATGGCATCATCAAGACCGATCCGTTCGAAGTACTCGATCAGGAAGGCGTTGGCCAGCTCGTGCGCATGGGTGTTGAAAAGGGACGTTCCGTTAAGCCCGAACTGAAAGTAGGTATCTGCGGCGAACATGGTGGTGAACCCTCATCCGTACAGTTCTGCGCAAAACTCGGCATGAACTACGTAAGCTGCTCTCCATTCCGCGTGCCCATCGCTCGCGTAGCAGCGGCCCAGGCAGCCATCGAATAAGCGACAAAATACGCTTAAAATAAGCAACTTAGGCGGTATGTTCTGACATTCAGGAGCATACCGCCTATAGTATTTTTAAGAGAAATGTGCATTTGAACACGATATTATGTAATAATGAACCGTGAAAATTCAACAAAATCAGAACATCTTTCAAGATACCAATTCAACAGGAATTCAACGAATATTTGACATGATATAATTCTAAACATGAACATGATATGGCAATACTGACAGTCTGCATAAACAAGCAACGTAAAAGAAAGGACGGGTGCTACTCGGTGTATATCCGTGTCGCCCACAATGGAAAATCGGTTTATATACCTACTGACAAAGTTGTAGGAGACAAAGGTCTATCCACCTCCTTGGAGGTTATTGACCCTTTCGTTCTTAAGCCGTTATCTTCGCAAATCATAACATGGCTTGATGCGTTGAACCGTCAGGATACTTCTGTTTGGACTGCCAGACAGGTAGCGGAGTTTCTGAAGAATTTGAACGAGGATTTGTTGTTTTCGGAATATGCGCGGAAGCATATCGACCGATTGATCGACAACGGGCAGGAGCGCAGCGCGAAGAATTACAAACTCGCGCTTCAGCACATGGAGCGATTCTTTGGCACAACTCAGGTGAAGTTCTCGCAACTCACCTCCGCCAATGTCCGAAAGTGGATTGAGTCATTGAATAGCACTGCAAGAGCGAAAGAAATGTACCCTGTCTGCATGAGGCAGGTATTTCGCGCTGCCATTGATGAACTGAACGACTATGACAACGGGATTATCAAAGTAAAGACCAATCCGTGGGGGAAAGTCAGGATACCGGCGTCAGACCGGCCGAACAAGAAAGCAATCACGGCCGAGGCTTGCCGCGCATTTTTCTCCGCACCACTGCCCGAAACACGAATGATCGACCCATTGCCGGAGTTGGGCCGTGACGTGGCGATGATGGTGCTGTGCCTTGCCGGAATGAACACGGTCGACATCTTCAACCTGCGGAAGCAGGACTACCACGGCGGCGTAATCCACTACCGCCGCACAAAGACCACCAAGAGCCGCACGGATGGAGCGTACATCGAGATGAGAGTGCCGGAGGTCATCAAGCCGCTGTTTGAGAAATACCGTGCAGGAGACCACACGGACAGGCTGTTCCGATTCTGCGACCGTTTCTCAACGTCCGACAGCTTCTGCTCGAACGTGAACACCGGTATCAAGCAGATATGCAAGTCAATGGGATTACCCAAGGAGCAATGGTACTGCGTCTATACATTCCGCCATACATGGGCGACTACGGCGCAGAACGACTGCGGAGCCACCTTGGCCGAGGTGGGATTCGCGATGAATCATTCGCACCGCTACACCGTCACTCGCGGATATGTGCAGCTTGACTTCTCCCCTGCATGGAGACTCAACGAGCAGGTAATTGACTTCATTCTGTTCAGCGATGCGACCTCGCGCCGTATGGAACTTGAGAAACCCGAAGATGACGGACTTTTCTGCTTGTCAACGAAGATGCTCATCAGGGCAGCAGCATTCTTCCAAGGAAAGTGTCTTGCCAACTTTGAGGACATCGGTTATTCAAACATTGAGGAAGTGACAAAAGCCCTCGTCGCTCAATTTCCTGCCGATATTCCCAACCGCTCAATGGTCCAGTTCAAAATAGTAAACTGCGACAACGGCAAAGTACACGTTTACGAACACCAAAAAGGCAAAGGCTTTTAGTCTTTGAGGTCAAACAGAACGAATTGTTTTGCAGTGTTCGCTATGCCGGCAAGTTCGGCGGCGTTGATGTTGTCTCCAACTTTGATGTGCAGCATGGTTTCGTTGTTGGCTGCAATCCGGGCAAGGTTTGAAATCTCTGAAAAACGGAAATCGTCGGAATTGATTTTCACATTCGCACCTTTGCGGATGAGGTCTGCAATGTTGGTGTAAGATTTTTTCATTGCGGTTATAATTTTGAGTTCGCAGCAAAGATAATTTATCCTGCCCGATAACCGTCTGTATGTTTTGGGTCACTTCACATCGGCGCGGCTCTTTCTTTTTTTGCGCAACTTTTTTTCTTTCTCCCAACCTGCGAAATTACGGCGAAGCCAAAGAAATA
>OFGR01001129.1_pt1 | contig 22810 bp, 34 predicted proteins | sample 1521811 | NCBI WGS metagenome assembly OFGR01 (sample SAMEA3504098, study PRJEB24116) | mouse gut metagenome | biome: mouse gut; feature: mouse-associated habitat; material: faeces | place: Denmark | collected 2011
CATCCTCCAGCTGCGCCCAGATGCCGTTCAAAATGTCCTGACTGTCCCGGATCACGCAGCGGGAGTAATAGAGGATCATCTCCCCAGCGTCCAGAAGCTCCTGAATGTCCTCATCCCGGGTCTCGTCAGCCAGGGTCTCCATAGCCGTCAGGAAGGAGCCGTAATACAGGTCATAGGTCTCCAGCGCCGCCATCAGCGCAGCGTGAAGCTCCGGGGCCTTAGCCAGATCGTCATCCTCAAAATCATTGAACTGCATATAGTTGGAGATGTCTCCCACGGCCTTCATCACCTTTGCCGGGCTGTCCCCCAGCGTCAGCATGGCGGCGTCGGCGTCAGGATAGGCCGGCTCCTCCTTGGCATAGTCCAGCGCCTGCTCCACGGTATAGGTCATGGGGGTATAGAAGTCGGTGGCCTCCTTGATGTTGGCGTAATCCCCGCCTTCCCGCACGGCAAACTCGGCGGCATACTCCACATTGTCAAAATAGACTCCCAAAATCTCTTCCAGCTCGTAGATATCCTCCACAAGATTCAGGTAAGTATTGTACTTGCTGTAATCTTTGGGCGTTTCACTCTCAACGGCGGGCGTGGGAGTCGCCTCTGGCTCCTTCTCCTTGCTGGTGCAGCCGGAAAACAGAAGGGCCGCCCCCAGGGACAACGCCATGATGCGGGTAATGGTTTTGTTTTTCATGTCAGTCAACCTCTTTTCCTTGTTCTGCTCTCCTCCCTTAAAGGAGGGGTTTTTTGATATCGCTGATCTCAGTGCAGCCGGCCTTCTGGCTCACAGCTCCCTCAAAATCTCCTTCCGCTTCTCCTCATACTCCGCCCTTGTCAGCAAACCCGCCTCCTTCAGCGTCTCCAACTGCTCCAGCCGGGCCTTGGGGGAGAGAGCGGTGGAGGTGATGTGGTCGTGGGCCTCGGCGGGAAGCGATGTGGGCGCATGATTTCCCTCCGGTTCCTCGTCGGTGACCTCAAAGCCGCCGTAAAAGGTGGGATCTGTGCCCTTACCAAACAAATAGCGGATGTTGGTGATGGTAATGACCACCGCCATTCCCGTCCACACAAGGCCAAAAAGCCCTATGGGCAAAAAGCCGGAGCCAAAGGTGGCCGGAAGAACCATGGTCACACCAATAATGATAAACAGGACGCCCACCACCAGACTCATGGCGGCACTGGCCTTGCTGGGCTTATAACGAATGTGCTTTTTCATCCCATCTCCTCCTCGATCCTCCGCTTTCGCTCCCGATACTCCTCCCTGTCCAGAAGTCCGGCGTCCAACAGGGTCTCCAGCTGTTCCAGCCGGGCCTCTCTGGTCAGGCCGCCCACGGTGATATGCTCATGATCGGCCGCCTCGCTGCGGAAGGAGGGCCGGGGCTTGACGGCGGAGGCCCCGGGGGTGGTCCGGGGGGATGTATATGTATCTGCCTTTGGCGTCTGCTTTTTCCGTGTGGGGGCCTTGCTTTCCTTCCAGTCCTCCGAACGAACTATCTTAATGACCCGGGAAATCAAAAACCCTAACACCAGCCCACAGCCGACAAGAACTTCCAATATATCAGCGCTATTCATGCCCTCCGCCTCCTTTTCCGGCCGTAAGTTATTGTTCCCTAAAACCGGTCATCGGTAGACCCTGTTCCCCCTTTGCGCAGCTTTCTCCGCTATTGGGAAGGGGAGGGGGCGTTGCCCCCTCCCAGAGTATTCCTGTTTGACCGTTTCGATTCTTACTCGCTCTCGGTTTCGGGGGTGGGGGTCTCCTGCGTCCCGGGGGCCTCAGGCGCCTCGGTCTCCTCTCCCTCGGCGGGCGCCTCCTCATGGGCGGTGAGACCACGGGCGGGGGTCAGGATGTATTTGCCGATAAAATCGCTGTGAGGGACCGTTTCCTTTTGTTCCAGAACGACAGTGGCCCCAGTATGGGCCAGAATCGTAAATTCTCCCGCCAGCACTCTGTCGGGCGTAAAATTGCCGGAATCCAGATGGGTCTGGGAGACTCGCATCACATTACCCGAGTTGTCGATATTGACCTGCAGATGCGCGGGACAGGACTTGTCTTTTACACGGCGGTAAGCATTGTCACAGAGAATCGCTGCTAAATCGGTGGCCTTCGGCAGATCAGAAAAGGAATCCCGATACTCCGCCATAAAGGCATCCAGGTTATCTGCAAATTCCTGATCAGCGGCAAGGGCAGGGATCATAGCCAGCAGAACGGCAGCGCCGTCCTGACCGCTTTTTCCCATGGAGTAGGTCTCCATCACCTCGGTGCCGCTGTCGTACTTGCTGGCCAGGACCGTTCCGTTGCTGGGGTCATAGACCGCCAGGTGGTAGGCGTCTGCACCGGAAGCCGACTTGTATTCTGCAACGCCCTTGCTGCCGCAGATGCCCACGGCGCCCGGTTTGGAGCCGTCCTTGCAGGCGCAGTAAGCCAACACAGCTTTCACCACAGTGCTGCTCAGCGTGGCTTCTGTACCGTCCCCATAGGTGGACGATACCTTGACCTTTTTCTTGCCTCCTTTATCAAAGGGCGCGGGCAAGCGGCGGTCAAATGCGAACAGTTTTGTACTCATTTTGAATCACACTCCTATTCTGTTGTTTTTATTTTGACATGGATCCCGTCAGCCATTGGTTCTGCCGCTGCGAATCCATTGCGAACCAGTTCCGCACATAGCGTGGGCCAACTGTCCCCATGGGGCAGTTCCTCTGCGGAGATGCGGAACCCGTCCTGACCCGCAGCAACGGCCTCATTGTTCAGTGCGTTCAGCCGCTGCATATTGGCTTCCACCCATTCAAAAGACAGCAGGCCATAATCAACCTCTTTTTGTTCTGCGGGTGGCTCCTCCGGCTCGGACGTCTGGTCACCGCTGTGTCCAGCACTGCTGCCTGATACGCTTGTATAGACCAGCCCCGCAAATTGCAGGTCTTTGACCCACACAGTCGCTTTCTGGTAGCCGCCTGCGCTATTGAGCAGAATCGTTAATGGCTGTCCGGCAGCAAACTGATCGAACGTGTTTGACGCACCCCATACCCATCTGGCATCCGGGTACCGGATAACCACCTGCTCTGTGATCTTTCGCTGAAGCAGACCGAACGCGGCACTCAAAAGCGACTGCTCGGTTACCGGCGCAGGCAGCATAGGCAGCGGGGCCAGCTCAGTCTTGACCGGATGCCTGGCCACATGGAAAAGCACCCACAGGGCATAGGCAATCAGGCCGATCAGCAATAGCAGCAGAAGCGGCCAGAGCCGGACAATAGTGAGCAGCGCTGCAAGCAGCATAATCACAACAACTATGTCATTGAGCAGATGTTTCTTCTTGTCGGGTGTCATCCCCTTTTTCCTCCCTCTGTGTCGGCAGATAAATATAAATCGTGTTGGACATTTCCCCCTGGCCTGGAGTGCGGACGAGCACAGCAGTTGGGCCTTTGGCCGTATCGCCGAAAATCCGGTAAACAGCGGCTTGACTATCCCCATTAGCCGTAAGGGCTGGCGCCCCAGGCTCATAGCACAGCTGGAAGCTGTATTGCTGGCAGCAGCCTACTGTCTGGCTGATCAGCTGCCGCTGTTGGTCCGTCAGGTGATCTCCGGTCAGTTGTCTCAATACGACCTCCAATTTTCTCCGCTTTCCTGTCTCAGTTCGTGCTTGAAAGGCTTGGTTTCGCAACGCATCACCCCCAAAAACGCAAAAAAGGCGCACAGACCGCGGATGTGTTTCCACGAACTGTGCGCCTTATACGCCTGATATTCATTTGGTCCTACAGGAAGCCGATTAAAAGAAGGGATTGCAGGAATCGCCGAAGCCTTCATACCCGGTAAAACCTCCGGGCATGGGATCGGACGCCGGCTGTCCCTGGGCGGGCGGCTGGCCTTGCGGATAACCCTGCGACTGCTGGTTCTGAGCTGCCGGAGCGCCATTCTGCGCAGCAGGTGCGTTGCTGCCCTGGGGGGCCGTACCGCCAGAACTGGCCTGGCCATTCTTCTGGCCATTGCCGCTGCTGGCATACTCGATCTCGTCCAGGTACAGAACCACACCCGTCCGGGTCTCATGGGTGTCCTTGGTCTCCCAGGTCTCCTCGTCATAGCGGGCGATGATGTTGATGTACGAGCCCTCCTTGAGCTTCATGCGCTTGACGCGCTCGCACATATCCCCGAACGCCTTGACGGTAAAGTTGAGCCAGCGGTGGTTTTTCTCCGCCTTGCTGTCGTAGACCCGTTTCCCGATCCGGAAGTTGGCAACCTGCCCGGTGTTTTCGCTATTGCTACTAAAATAGCGGACGGCGGGGTCGTCGTTATACCCCTTGGAGACAACGGCCTCTGTGATGATTAGTTTCAGCATTATGTGATGCCCCTTTCTGCAGGTCCTTCCCTGCCGTTGAAATAATTTATTTCAACCCGCATTTTCGCGGGCAGAAAACAAAAAAAGTGCCAAACAGCGCAATAGCGCCATTTGACACTCTGAAACACGGTAACTTTGTTTTCTAAAGAAAACACGGTAACTATTGTTTTGATTATAGCATGATTATTCCAGAAGGTCAATATGCTATTCATCGCAGTTACCATGGTCCTGTGCGGGCCGGGTGTCAAGGACCCACCTGAGTTTCGGCCCTGCCGGGGCGCGGCAGGGAGTGTTGCGGCGGCGGTTATTCCGATGCCAGCCATCTTTTCGTTCTGGAACGATTCCATCCAAATGGAAGCCAGCAGCTTTTACACTGCTGCCTCCTTCCTCTGGAAGCGTATAAGTAATAAATCGAGTATAGCCCATTGCTCTCCCCGCCTTAACGGCTGCTCCATACAGCTTGCTGCAGGCATTGAAATAGGCGGAATCACAGCATACACGGTTGATTTCCAGGGTAAACCCATCGTTGAGATGCCGCGCTTTGGGAACACTGGCGATAGCAACGCCTGCATATCTGCTTTCATTTGAAGAAATCAGGCCAACAGAAAATTTATGGCCCTGTGGAGCCTCATTGTGACGGTGATAACGCTGGACATATTCCCTGGCTGCACGAAACGACAGAGGGACAATCCGCAGTTCAGAAATAAGCGCATATCGTTTCCCATCCACATAACGAAAACAGGGCCATATATCCTGGCTGCCGCATATCACGAAACGTCCGATTCGATGTATGACAGGGATGCGCTGGCGAGTATATCTATCGTTCAGACTAGCTTGATACCCAAGCTCCCCCATGACCAACGCCGCTGGGTCCAAAGGCAGAACCGGGCGGTGCAGCACAACGGGATTGTCCAAGGGATAGTATCCAGGCCCTGGCGATCCAAAATGGAATGCTCTCATGCCGGAAGGCATACGCCACTCCAGCCTGTTCATGATGGAGTCAAACTGTGCATCGGAAAAGACCTGGGAATCACGATACCAGATACCTTCAATGCAGTATTGAAAAATGTGATAGACCATCAGGACTTACTGGATGCAGATTTATCTGGAGGTCGATCTGTTACCGCCAGATAGGAGCCGAGCAGGTGCATTCCCTTCCACTCATAGATGGGGGTGCTGTCCTGGATATAAAATGTGATCTGATGTCCCTCAGCCGGTATCTTGTGGCGGTTTCGCAGTACAACCCGCAGGGCCGTCCCTTCCGCTTCCATCAGTATGGCCTTCGGACGGCGCAGAGCCATGGTGCGCTCCACACGCACCACGATGCCAGTAAGACACAGGTAGTGTCCTTGCGCAGCCACCAGATAGAGATGCCCCCCGCTGACCGCCGCCAGCAGGGACAGCAGAAAAAGAGGCGCAGCGATTGTCATAGTGAAGAAAACCAGGAGAACATTCCCCGCAATCAGTGAGCACGCGGCCAGCGCCAACCGCATCAAAATCTGTGCCTGCAGCGGCATTGGAATCTGTGTGCGTTCCATAAGCTCCTCCTTCAAATCAGCAGTAGGCGTCGTGTGCGCAGCAGCTCCAGCAGGGCGCCTATTACGGTGTCACGGGCAGGCGAGTGTTCCATCAAAGTCTCCAAAATACCGTCCGGAATTGTCTCTGCAAAGTAGATCATCTCTGTCAGCCTCTGTCTGCCGTCCTCGCCTAAAAGTGCGGAGGTCGGCTGGACCCTCTGTTCCTCCAGCCGAATCAGCTCACTCGCCGTCAGCCGCAGCCCCGCCTCGGTGATCCATTTCCAGACACGCCGAACCGGTTTGGACAGAAAGCAATCTGTCCATTTCCTGCTGTTGGGGCAAATGACACAGCCGGTCAGGAGCCGATAGGCGGCCAGAGTTCCCGTTTCCTCGGTGGTAATGACCAGGCCGCTGCCCTCCATCCGCCTGACCGCCTGCTCCTTGCCCTCCGTAACCGGCTGTGGACGGAGTCTCGCCTTTTTCCAGAGTCCAGCCAGCTCCGGTCCCAGTGCATAGACACAGCCGCAATGAGATACATAGTCAAGCCCGGTCCTGCGGGACCGTGTCAGCTCTCCTTTCGAGAGATACATCATATCAATCACCTCAATTTGCTTATTTGCCCTTATTACACGCTCCAACCGGCAAAATTACAACAGCATCATTAAGGTGACCGCCAGAATAATAGCCCCGACCGCGCCAAGGATGACCAGCGCGATTTGTTTGACCAGTTCGGGATCCATTCCCTCGCCGCGAGCGCCGGAATCAATAGGCTGTATGTCATCATAGTAGCCATCATAATTTACATCCATTGGGTTGATGGGTCTGGACCTGTGATGGGGCGCTTGTCTGGATTTTTGTTGCGGGGGACGCTTTTTCCGCCGCCGGGTACCTGCTGCTTTCTCTATGCGCAGCGATTTCCCGCACTCAGGGCAGAAAGAAGCGGCGCCCCCCGGAAGGGAAGCGCCGCAATAGGGACAAAATTTCATTGTGATCCACTCCTTATCAAGTTGCTTTTCCGGCCTGTTGGCCAGCTGCTTGCACAAGGATGGACAATATGAGTATACCACTAAAACATCCGCCTGTCATCGGCTTGACCACTGCCACCTGTACTGCCATAAACACTGCCAAAAGCGCTGCCGAAACCGGGGGCTTGCGTTGGGGCTGCGGCCGGTGCAGGCGGCGGCGCTGCCGGGGGATCTGGCTGACGCGCCGGAGAAGCCTCTGATGCAGCTTCCTGGCGTTTCTGGTCCTTTCGCTGTCCCCCCTCCTCAAACCGAGGCGCGTGGATCGCGGTCCAGTCCGCCATATATCTGGCTGACAGCCATGCTTTATAGTGGGCTGCTGTGGTAAACAGCAGTTCGTTGAGCTGCCGCCAGGTGAGGACCACCGATACATGCTGCTCTGGCGACTTGCCAAACCGGGGAACGATCAGGCCGGTTTTGTTTTCCTCTCCCGGACCGCTGTCAGCAGTAAGGAAATAGTCAGACTTCTCTGCCGTAGTCAGTTTGACGACTCGGGACAGGCTTTTGCCGTCAGGCCGGGACTTGCCGTAATAGGCCAGCCGCTTGGCAGAGGTTCCACCCAAGTGTTCATAGAGCGCGTCTGACTTTCGCTCATTCTTATACTGCTGCATACGCATATGAAGGCTGCCGTTGGCGGCCTCCTGCGCCAAAGCCAGAAACTGCGGCACATCAATATAGATATGGATATTGCTGGTGTACCGCTGTCCAGCCGGACGGGATTTGTCATAGGCCACAAACTGCAGATGTACCTTGTCCAGATGGAAACAGTCGTTCTTGACCTCCACAAAACAATTTCTGGCGTCTTTGCGGATAATCTGATCCCGATTATCATTTTGATTTTCCATTTCCTATGTTTCACTTCCTTTGGAACATTTCATCAGCCCTCACTCGGAAATTTGTAGCCGCATATGGCCAGCGTAGAATCCAGGCTGGCATCCTTGATCTCGTAGCACAACCAGCTTTTGCCGCAGGCTTTATGCTTCTCCTCCCGGACTGTGGCATATGCGGTCACACCAAGAAAAGTAAGCTGGGATAATTTCTTGTGTGTCCCATGCTCAGACATAGCGAACAGCCAGTTGTCAAAATAACCTTTGAACCCATGGAGCTTTGCATCGGCCATCAGCCACGCTTTCCATTCCTCATAGGCAGCAAGCCCGAATTTTTCCTTGTATTCCTCCGCAAAGGCAGCAATGGCCTCCCAACTGAAGGGACCGTTTTTCTGGGCCCATGTGCCTGTGACTCCTTCCGCCTTTGACACGTTCTCCTCAAACAGGACGTGATCAGCCCCATCGGCCACTCGGATCACGAGCCCGCTCTTCATGTGGCAATCGGCCTCATAGCCGCCAGTCCACTTACTGGCCGTGAACCAACGCACATGGCTATCGCTGCACGCTTGACGGATATACACCCGCCCGGTCTCTTTACAGCGGTAAAGGTCCTCACATAAACCCCGCTGGTCTCCCATAAAGGTGACCGTTCTGACTTGATTTTCCATTTTTTCGTTTCACTTCCTTCAAAAAAGACTGACTTGCAGTTCCTCTGGCGGTGTTTGGACTTTGGCCGCGTTCCGCTGCAGAACAAGTTCCTCGATTCGTTCATCATCCAACAGCTTTTCTGCCCGGCGTTGCCATATGTTGTCCAGGCCTGCCCAGCCATGTGTTAAAATCATTTGCTCCACCTTACGGATTCGCCGTCCCTTCGCAGCTTCCCGGCGGGCCTGCTTTTGCTCTTTGGCCGCCTTGAGCGTATCCGCCGCATGGGTCACCTGGATGCCGTTAGCCACATCCTGAAGGTCCTGAAGGATGTCCCTGGTATCCATCCGAGTAGCCCGCAGGTTCAGGATCTCTATTTTCAGCGTGCTGTCACTCAATAAATCGCGGTGGAACTTGCCCATAACACGCCATACCACCTCGCGCCGCCCATATTTGACGATGGCCTCGCAGATTGTGAGGGATATGGTTTTTTTCAGCAGCTTACAACCCTTCTCCATACTGACCCTCTGCTCGTCTGGAAACAGGCCGTCCCCCTTTTCTATCCAGGTTTTCCGCACATCATAGAAGACGTTTCCCTTTTGAGGGACTAAATCCTTATCCAGTACGCTGCAATGCGAACAGCCCAAATGATCAGCGGCACATTGCATGGGGCTGTAATAGGTACGCCAGGTCTTACTCGTCCGTCCATAGTGGCTCTGCTGCTGGCAAACACGCCCCTTATGCGCTGCCTGAAACTGCTCCCAAAGCTCCTGTGCCTCCGCCCACACTTTTTTGTGGGCTTCATCCACACTGCCCTCAAAGGTATAGGGGCGGTCGGTCTGGTGGCAGTTGCATTGATAGACAACGTCGTCTGAATGGAGATCATACCGCTCGCTTTGCAGGAACGGATGCCTGAGCGGGCAGGGTTTGTCTGGGAAACGTGGACAAGGGAGCACAGGGTTGTCGTTCTCTGCCCGCCAGTCGATTCCCTGATAAGCCAGATACCCGTTCCGGAAATGCCAGCCTTCAGCCAGCAGTCCGCAGGGGGTCTCAAAAACCATCCCGCCTAAGGTCTTACTGTCATAGGTCCAGCCTCCATCATAAGGGCTGTATTCCCGCATCCCGGGCGGTGTATCCTCCGGCGTGTAGCCCTCCGCCAGCAGGCGGCGGGTCAATTCATTGATCTTGTTCATATGCCAGGACATGGGACGAGGCCAAAGTGATTTACCATGGTATCCCGAAGCTCCGCCACCGTCAGGCCATACTCTTTCGCAATACACTCCTCGCAGACGATTGCTTGATACCCTAAGGCCCGGGAGATACGCTTTTCCCACGAATTTGTCCTTTCTGCGTTACAAACCGGGCACGGGAGATCATCGTACCAGATGATCCGTTTAGGTTCCGTATATTCCGGCATAGCTCAGGCCTCCTGGTGGGCAGGCGGCTGTGCTTTCATGATTTCCTCGCTCAAGCGGAGCAGCTTGTCTGCAGCAGCCTGGAATTGAGGCATGAACTCCTGGTTGGTATCATACTGGAGATAAAGCGTCTGGTAAATCGCGTCCCAAAACATACTAAGGACGGGTTCAGACACTTTTGCTTCTTCCAACTTCATAATGGCCGGAGTCAGACTCATAAGCACTTTATTCCAGAGCAGATAGAATTCGTCATGCTCCGGGATTCCGAACTTAGCCAGCCAACTGCGGACGGTATTGACCCGCTTGGCAGAGCCGCAGCTATGCTCGTTGAGCATATACTTGACCTGCAGGTTATCCAGGTCTTCAATGGGCTCGCCGAACTTTTCACCTATTATGACCCGGCCCAGCGGAAACAGCGCGCAAACCGTAGGCTTACAATTATGTACGCTGCACCGGCCATTCTCCAACAGCGGGCAAGCTCCCTTGGGTCCGTTGGAGAGCAGATGGACAATGGGGATATGGGAGTTGCGGCCGATATATGCTTCAGTATAGGCATTGACTACTTCCTGCACGGTCATGCCCTTTTTCTTGGCAATATTGTAAATGTCGCGGGCATTGAAGATGATTGTCTCCTGGTGGATACAGCACTTTCCGCACCTGCGGCACTTGAACCGGAATTCAGAATCCAGATTCAGCAGATGTTCCTCCAGGTGCTCAATGCCCTCACCGGTCTGCATCATTTTGAATAGGTTCATGTTCTTACCTCCATAAAGTAAAAAATGGGGGTACACCCATTGGATGTACCCCTTGTGCCATGACTGGCCGGATGTATGGTGTTGTTACGCTTCCACACCGGCAAGCATGTCTTCGAACTGCTGCTCGGTGAGGATGGTGATGCCCAGATCCTGAGCCTTGGTCAGCTTGCTGCCGGCCTTCTCGCCCGCGATGACGTAATCGGTTTTCTTGCTGACGGAGCTGGCGGGCTTGGCCCCCAGACTCAGCAGCTTCATCTGGATTCCGTCGCGGGTGTAGTTCTCCAGCTTACCAGTGGCAACAACGATCTTGCCGGCAAAGGGGTTGTTCGTATTCTCAGACATGACAGTGTCCTCCTTCAAAAATGTGATGTGGTTAAGCGCCGGACGCCACAGCACGGCCTCCTCCGCATTGTTGTACCAGGTGTAAATGTTGTCGTTCATGACCTTGCCGAAATCCTCCAACTGAGTGAAGTCATACCCGTCCCGGATGGCCTGCTCGAAGGCGTTCCAGGATCCGCCAAAATGACGGTTCAGGATGCGCCCGGCGTGGCGGCCCACCTCCGGGATGCCCAGCGCGGCGATGAACTGATTGAGCGTGCAGGTGCGCCGCTTATCAATCGCCTTCTGGAGCCGGGCAAAAGACTTCTCCCCAAAACCGTGACAGGCAACGATATCCGTTTTGTGCCGCTCCAGCTCATAGAGGTCACCGAAATTCTTGACCCAGCCGCGCTGTACGAAGGTTTCCAGCGTCTGCTCAGCCAGCCCCTCGATTTCCATCCGGGTTTTGCTGCAGAAGTGGACGAACTTGCGTACCAGCCGTGCAGGACAGTCGGGGTTTTCGCAGTAGAGCTGCTGTGTGCCGCCAGGGCTTTTGTGGATCATCAGCATCTCGCCGCAGCAGGGGCAGACAATCGGGATCGGACAACTGCCGCTCTTGGTGTGGTTCTCCGCAATCTGGGGGATAATCATATTCGCCTTATAGACGGAGATCTTATCCCCCGGCCCCAGAGCCAGCTGTTTGAAGATGTCCAGGTTGTGCAGATATGCGTGGTTGACGGTGGTGCCGTCAATCTCCACATCATCAAACACACCCGTAAGGCTGACCATGCCCGTCCGTGTGGTGGCCACCTCCAGGGAGCGGAACACCGTCTCATAGAGAGTGTCTGCCCATTTGAGGGCCATCAGCCGGTTCTCATGGTGGCCGGTAGCACCCAGGGAGCGCCCATAGGCCAGGTCGTCATACTCAAAGATCAGGCCGTCTACCGGGAAAGCATATTCCTCCGGGCGGTAAAGCGCGATGGCCTGCTCCACAGCATCCTGTGATGCGTCCGCAGCCAAAACGGAATAGCCAACCGTTGTGAAACCCATCTGGGACAAAAAGCGCAGGTTTTCCCACTTGGTGTTGCCGCCCAGGTCCTCGCTGATCAGGTCGAAAGCCAGGAACTCCAGGCGGCGCTTCTTGCTCTCCTTGGCATCCAGCTTTCGGATGCTGCCGGCCGCCAGGTTCCGGGGATGGGAATAGGGCTCAGCCAGTGTCTCGTTGAGATCGTTGAAGTTCTGCCAGCTGATGACGCCCTCGCCGCGCACCTCCAGGGGCTCAGCACAGGGAATGGTCAGCGGGACATTCCCCATGACCCGGACGGTATGGGTGACATCCTCGCCCTTGAGACCGTCGCCGCGGGTGATGGCCTGGACCAGTTTTCCGCCCTCATAGCGCAGCACCAGGGTGAGACCGTCCAGCTTCCAGCTGATGACCATTTTCCGACCGCCGATGAACTTGAAGATCTCATTGGTGGACTTGGTCTTATCGGCCGAGAGCATGGGCTTTGTGTGGGTCACCGCAGTCAGGCTCTCCAGAACCTCGCCGGAAACTCGCTGGGTGGGCGAAGACGCCAGGACAATGCCGGTCTCCTGTTCCAACTGCTCTAACTCACTGTAGAGCCGGTCATACTCCAGGTCAGTCATGATGGGATCGTCCTTGCCGTAGTAGGCCGCATTGGCCTTCAGCAGCTGGGCAATCAGGGTTTTCATTCTGTTAAGCATAGGATCCTCCTTCAGAAAATGTGCTTGTGGGCTTGCTCTGCCAGTTTCAGAAGCTGCTCGCCGCGCTCCAGTGCCTTCGCTGACTCCTCCTTTAAGTTGTCGAAGTCAAGAAGTTCAACATGAATCTCCGGCAAATCAGGGCTGGCGTACACATTCTGCACCAAACCGCCGCTGACCTCGATAGTCACAGTGGCGGCAGGAAGAATGATGCGCTCCTCGTAATCCACACAGTGGTGCTCCTGAATCGTAACCGAAGTTTCTTTCGCGCAGCCGTCGTCTTTCCAGTGGATGCAGTCTGGTGTGTCACATTCGACGTGTTGGGGTATGTCCAAATTGCTCACCTCCTTGTTCGTGAAATGAAAAAAGGGACGCTTTCCAGCGTCCCAAACTTTGCCCCAAAGGGGCCATATATATAAAAAAGCGCCCAAAGGTACGAATACCTCTGGACGCTTTGTAACACGGATACTTTGACTGCTCTTGCAATCGACTGATACTGTATGACGGCATTATACCCGACCTTGTGGGAAATTGCAATCCCTATCTAAAAGAATGTTAATGCAGCCCTTACCCTGCCCCGCTACAATTTTGGGTGCTGGCAAGGTGTCGTCTTGCTGTCAGGCCTGGTATTCCCCCTTTGTTCCCCACACCAAAGTCTGGCCATGCCTGCCATTCAAACGATCAGAATATGTACACTCGGCAACCATATATTGGTCAGGAACTTTTGGCGGGACCGGTCTGCGCGGCGATTCTGCAATCTGGCTGTCAAAAAGAGATGTCTGCGTATTGGCTACATACTTTTCGTCTAACAGCCTGTACCAGTAAATGATATGATTTCGGACCAGGTTCATGTTGACTCCATCTGGCCAGCTTGGATCCTGACAGCCGCTGCAGGCGATATTATTCCATTGCTGGAATTCCCGGTCTATTTCGGCCTGAATCTGCTGGACTGTCATTTTTTCATGCGGGATGTACTTTGCCATAACAGATAAAGTCTTACGTCACAGCTCTTCAAAATGCTCACATTCGTGAATACCCAGTCTGGTGATATCCTTACCGTAGAGATCACAGTCACCGCAACAGCAATAGAAATGCTTCAATATCGGGTTCTCCGGATCCATATAGAGCAAATCGTTCGGCTCCGGAAAACTGTACTTGTCCCCACAATATTGGCAGTTACAGCAAATTGGACCCTCGTAGTTAGGGTCGGATGGATCCTCTGGACGATTATTCCCAGCCTGGTACATTGCGATCCTTCCCATGAGCAGCGCCTTTCCTTCCGGCGTCAGTTTGGTCAGTTTGGAAAGGAACGAATAGAAATTAGCTACCGGCCGACAAGCACCGCGCATCTCCAATGGTATCAGCGCGCCAGCATTCAGACCGGGGTAATAGCAGCTGTCGTTGTCCAAAATCCCAACATAACTTCCGCCAGAAGCGTCATCGTCGTGGGCCTGTTTCGTCTTTCGATCTACCAGAACCCATACACCTTCCCCATTGCCTGCAAGATAGTCCTGCTCAGTCAACGGGAGGTTGACCTTAATGTATTCTGTCATATGTCCTTTGTCCATGTCACTTCTCCTTACTTAACTTTTCTTCAGTTGCTAAAATCATTTTTTTGCGAACATCTCCTGCTTTTCCTTAATCGTTTGCTCCACATCGGCTTCTTTTCCACACACATCACACGTACCTTTTTGTGCGATTTCTTCAAATTTCGGCATATTTTGTTTCTCCTAAGATCAGCATTGTTTTAAGGTCAGAGTATGGCAGATGTTCAATAATCGTCAGGATATCTTTTCCTCCTTTCCCCAAAATGAAAAAGGGACGCCATTCAGCGTCCCAAACTCTGCCCCGCAGGGCCATATATAATAAAAAAGCGCCCAAAGGTGTGAAAAACCTCTGGACGCTTTGTAACACGGCTACTTTGACTACTTTTGCAATCAACTGATACTGTATAAATCAATTATATCCGATTGAGCAGAGAATTACAATCTTTTTTGAAAGCATTGCGGCAACTCACTTGTACCAATACTGTTTCGTTTTTTCCTCTGCTTCCTCCAAGGACAGGTCAAACTGTTCTGCTACCGTTTGGATGACTAAATCCAATGTCTGGGAAAGTCTCTTCAGTGTGACCACAAGTGCTTTGATGCCAGTTTCCCGCATCTCCTCGCGGCCTTCCTCGCGGCCCTCCTCACGGCCTTCCTTGCGGCCCTCCTCGCGGCCCTCCTCACGGCCTTCCTCGCGACCCTGTCTCAGCAAATCTCTGGTTTTCATTGCCCATGTCATATAAGATACCTCCTTCGTCCGGTCGCTGCGCACGGTATGTACGGCCTGCTTGGTTCTTTGTACCAGCTCACTTGACAGCTGGAGTTGGTCGTTGTTGGTTCGGACATAATCCAAAAACTCCAAAATGGGCGCAGGCGCGTTGCCTTCCTGATAGCGGCTGTTCAAGATAATCGCGTGGCTGCCGTCATCATAGATGATGTCCTCACGGCCGTCGATACAGCTTACACGCTCATAGCGGGCCAAACCAGCGTGATAATAGTCAAAATCACAGACAAAGATCACATAACTCTCTGGCAGGTCCGTGTAATCAAGCCCTTTGCCCAGGCATCGCCGGTCAATGCCCCCCTGATAGTATCGAATGCGGCGCTCTAACCCCCGGCTGCTGGTTTTTTGCATCTCAATATCGTAGTGGGTGCCAGCGGCATCGTTAAGATAGACATCCAGCCGAATACCATGCCCGGAAACATCGTCCGACATATCCTCCTGCTTATTGATGTATTCAATACGGGCGATCTCCTTCTCCAGCAGGCATTCCAGGAAAAGCCGGCACACCTCGGGCTGCCGCATGACCTCTCCGAACATAAAATCGTCAGACAGTGGAAGTTGGGACAGGGGCGTAATCGTGGTCGGCATTTTTTTGCCCTCCTTTGTTTCTTTTATTATATGCTTTTTTCTTTGATTTTGCAAGGATACCTTTTCAGCGCGGCAGCAATGCACAATTTGTCCAGGTAATACCCACTTGGACTGCTCCACCTTCTGGCCGAGTCATACCCAAATGAGGAGGTGCCCATTCAGTTTCCGAATCCGCGCATGGATCGCCTCCAGCTGGCATACCTTATGCTTTCCTTTCCATTGCCGAAGAAGCGTTTCTAATTCTGCATCATATTGAGGCACACAGAAGTCATAAGCAAAGTTGTAGATTTTTTCGCCATTGTATTGTGCCAAAACAAGATCACCATTTATTGAGCCAACATATACCTGACCATAGTGGCCGTTCATCGCCTCAATCAAATCCCTGTTCATGTCGTTCAGTGAGTGATCTTCTTCGCTTGGGCCTCCATAGCACCGCCAATATCGTTCCTGAGCGGCAAGTACTTCTCTAATACGTTCCACAACAGTTCCTCCTTATTTTGATATGAAATTGTCCCTAAATTCATGATTTCCGGACACCTTTGGATAAGCAGATTTTGCTCCCCTTTGCCAGACTGCTAACAGGGGCCGCCCGCCGCACCTTGAAAGGCGCCCGCCGGCAATACCCACTCGGACTGCTCTACATCATCCAGTGAGAACACTCCGCGGGTTAATTGAAAGAGAGCTTTGGGATCGTCATGGCATACACAGCTCTCCGCATCTCCAATGTACTCCGCCAGAGTTACCTTATTATCCAGCGTGAATCCCAGGATCCGTTCGTCCTCCTCTACAGAGCTGACCCAGTCTGGGAACAGCTCCCGAATACCTGCCCAGTGCCTGGGCAGGCTGAAGATACACATAGCACAGGAACAGCGGTTCCATCCGGCAGCGTAGCAGGGATGGGGCGCAATGCGCCACCGCTTGATGATCTCCCAGACCTGGGCCTCGTCCCAGTCGATAACGCTGCGCCATTGGTGAACCAACCTGTGGGCCCTGGCGGTCGCATTTGTGCGGTGGATCTCCATCTCGTTGTATTTGGAGCGTCCAGCGCTCTCCTGCCGGCGTTCTCCCGAGATAATAAGCAGCTTTGTGTCCGCTACAGTATCCTCAATGTGGGAATACAGCTTATCCTCCACCTGTGCTTTGAGCGCACCGGAGCACCACCTTCCCTGATGGCATCCGGATTTTGCCGGAAACTTCATACGCTCACCGTCCGCCCGGAGACCGTCCATACTGCGGATCAGGGCGTCTGCCACCTCGCGCTTGAGGTTGGGACTGCAGTAACGACCACTGGAGATACCGCCTTTTGCGGGAAACCTTCTGCAATCGCCTATCTGCTTTAGCTCGTCCAGTTCCACGTTGCGGATTACGGAGTCGGCAACCATAATCTTTAGCACGGAACTGCACCAGCGCGTAGCCAGATTGCCGCTTTTGGCGGGGAATTTCATGCGGTGTCCCATCTGTTCCAGCTCCGCCAACTCCACACTGCTCAATATTGCCTCACGCAGTTGTGCGGAGCGGACCTGCTTCTCGGACAGCTTGCATTCCCGGATGATGCCACTATCCGGCTCAGTATACTGAACTGGCCAACTTGCGCCGAGTCGGTACACCTCGCCCCAAAAACCGTTGACACGCCAGGATGTGCGAAGGACAATGCCCAGATACTCAGAAACAGCCTGGACATAGGCCTGTGTGACAGGCCAGTCCATCTTCCGGTTTGGATGCCCTCCGTCAATATCATGGTGCCATAACTCGATCCGTTCCCGGGGGACGCCGCGCTCCAAAAGGTTCAGGACACATGCCAGGCTGTCTTTCCCACCGGAGAAAAGAACAATGATTTTTTCATACTCCTCCAGGGGGAGCAGCTGCGGAAGATAGATACGGTCCATGTGCGGTGTTTCCCTGCGGCCTGGTACCGCTGGCAGCAAAGGCTGTCCGCTTCCATACTTATACCCACCGGCCATAGCAGATACCCCGCTCAGGAAACGCCGCTTTGCCATGGCCATGCGCAAGTATAATGGCGCGGATGTTCCTGCTTTCTGTAGCTGATTTCATTACCAACACAACTCCCTTCAAAATTATTTTTGCCCTCAGCCAGGGCGGGAATATATAAAAAAGCGCACGGGCATCGCTGCTCGTGCGCTTTGTGGCCAAACCGGCAAAGATGTTCTATTGTTCTGGGTAAGAAAAAGGCATCCAAAGGCCTACTGGCTTCTGGATGCTGTGAAACACGGATACTAAAACCGCTGATAGCAGGTTACGGATACTGTACAAAACTATTATATCTCTTTACTCCTATCCTGACAAGCGTTTTTTCTGGGGAACAGCATTGACGGATAACCGTTGTAATGTTATAATGCAGGCATAAAGTATCAGAGCCGCCTACGAAAGCGCGCATAGTTACCTGTGTATCAAAGTGCCATTTGCAGTCGTGCAGATGGCACTTTTTTGTTTTTCTGGCTCTGCAGCCTAACAAATCGATTCGCCCTGACAGGCACAACGCACACAGATACCCGTCTGTGTGCGTTTTTATATATATTTCTCAACGCTGGCGCAAGCGAAAAAATGATTGGAGGTATCTTTTTATGCAACAAATAGTTCTCCTATCCCCATGGAACTCCTATTCCGACGCCGCAGACCACTACTGCTATGTCCGCTGTCTGGACTTTGGCAATCTCTACGAAGTGGTTCGCGTCACCCACGACAAGCATGGCCAGCAGGCGGAGTTCGTACATCAGGTCATCTTTATGACTGAGTACAGCGAACCGGCGCTGACCGAGATCTTGCGAGGCTTCGGTTATGAAAAGCTGGACGCCTTCGTATGTGAGGCGAACAATGCCGACACGGACCCTGCCGGGTTTACGATCCAGCAGAACGGCAGTATTGACAGAGCAGCAAGTCCTTCCTGGTGGATTGACTACACGCTGCTTGCCAGTCTGATGGCTGAGCATTTTGATGGCCGGATGATGACAATTCAGGCCGCAGATGACTTGGCAAGGTCCATAGTGGAGGGGAACCCACTCGCGCCCAGCCCCTTCTGCATCCGGCGCACGTTTGGCAGCCAACTGGTCACTATTCCCCTGACGGAGAAGGAAGTCAATATGGTCTGCACCACGAAAGACAACCAGGTCCAGATGGCATACCTGAAGGACGAGATCAGCGAATTGGACAAGGACGACCCCTGCTTTGACGGCTATGGCCAGTTGGCCATGCTCAACGATGCAGTACTGTTGGCTGATGTCCAAAAGCGGTGGCATCACTACAACGGAAATGGCGGCGACCATACGGAAAATCTGCGGGAGGCGATCAAAGTAACTATCCATGCTCATTTCCACCAATAATTTAATCAGGAGGGACTTTTCATGTTCACTTTCCCAACACCAGGCCCAGCAGGAACTTCCTGCCAGGCTCATTTTTACACATGGGCGCAGCTGAGTGAGTTATGCTCCACACGGTTGACCGGCTTTTTGGGCCGCCCTACCCCAGTCCAAGCCATTGGAGAACCCAACCTCGACAGCCGGGGCCTGAAGTTTTTGGAGTCATCCATATCCCATAAAGACTTGGAGACCATTTTTACGGCCCTTCAAGCTGACGACTATGATCGTGATACAAGCGGCTGACGGACGAATCAGTAAATTTGAATAGAGACGAGGAGGTCTGAAAATGGAATACTGCATTACTATGGAACGCACCCAGCGTGTGGCAGTCACTTTTACTGCCGATAATGACGATCAGGCCATAGAGAAGGCGGCTGAACTCAATCGCACGGCTGCACCCACAGATTTTGAGGCCGGGGATGAAGAACATGACTATGCCCTCTGCGATAGTGCTGGCCACCTGCTCGTTGACTGGAACTAAAGGCAGGTGACATCATGTTTAAGATTAACACGATCCCGGGACAGGCCGCACGGGAGAAAGGCTATGCTCATTACCCGGAGGATTTTCCCCACCTCACTCACGATGCCGACTTTGCAGCGTGGAGATCCGGTGACGATTGGGAAATCGAAACTATACTGGTTGGGCAAGCGCTTGTGGATCGGTGGAACAGCTTTTGCAAGTGCTGCGAAAATGGCATCCGAGTGTGGGAGGTCAAATACCAGCATCAGGACGGCAGTGTGGACTTCCTTTGGTACGGTAACTTTGTTGACGAGGCAGAAGCAAAACGCCGGAATCAGGCTATGGAGGCAGCCGGGCTTAAAGTCTTGGGTATGCGGCCGGTCAACAGACTGCCTACGAACAAAATGTATCTGGAACTAATCAAAGAAGCGAATGAGGAGGCTGGAAATGAACGAACTCAAAAATAAACAGGCGTCGGACAGTGCAAGCGCAGATACGGAGTTAACTGCGCCTTCCGGTATTGCAGAGCCCATACTCCCGTACATGGGTCTGGAAATCAATAGAAACAGTCTGTACCGCAAGGACGAACTGGTAGCCATTCTGGACAAGTATGGCGCCCTTGATTCGACCTTGGACAAGGTGCGCGATACCTATACCGAGCGGTTTGGCAATCAGCTGATCTGGAAATACCCCTTCTCCGATAATATGCAGGGTGGCGGCACGGTCGTCCCTGTCCAAGAAGGGTTTTTGTTCCTCCCCTATAACTGCGTATATGAGCGCGAAGGCTCCCGGTATCAGCTGCGCGGTGCGGAGCTTTTGAGCGCTGAAAATATCCGTACACTCCAAAACGAGTGCCGAACGTATGTGGAGGGGCTGCTGTCCGCCTTGGGGGATATGGAACGTGCGATCCCGGCCTACCCTGTCAGACAGTATGTTGATGCGCAGGGCAACCTCTACTTTGTCCGAGGCGGACTGGGCGGAGTCTTCAAGGGCTTCCGCCGTTATGCCGATCCGAACCCCGGGCAGCGCCGTGAGTCTGGCATCCGCTCCCTGCGCTATGTAACGGATTTCTGCCAGGCCCAGCTTGACCTGGATCAGTATGCGAGAAAGCATCGCCTGCGGCAGTTAGAGACTGGTAATGATAAGCAAGGAGGCAGGAAGAATGCCTGACTACGCCAAATACCTGACGCCCATCCCCAACAGTGGTTTTATCTGTAACGGCTGTGGTGCCCCATTGGAACAGGGCAGTCCTTTCTGCGATTGTGCGGATTGCGGCGCAATCTACTGTGCGGAGTGCGTCAAAAACAGTACGTTTGAGGGGCATACCTGCGAAGACAAATAATGGCCTGTCGCTAAAATGCCAGCGAAAACCAATCGGGCACACATCAAGTTACAAACTGTCTGAAAACTCCTCAGGCGGTTTTTTATATATTGCCAGCTGCCAGTAGATCAAACGCTGCGGTAAAACACATCGTCATATCACAACGAGGAGGTGATCGCATTGTGAAAACCCTTGAAATCTACTTTAGGGATTTGACCCCAGAAACGCAGAAGACCGTCCTGGAACTCTTCGAGATTGAGTCCCCGGATGACGCAAATTGGGAGTTCTTCCCCATCTTCATCTTGGAGGGGCCGGAACCCACAACTGAAACGGAGGTATAGAGAATATACAGTTTACTCCGTTTTCTTGGTGCTCTGGCATAATCGACATGACGGTATCATCCAAATGATTTACCATACAAGATGAGATCCTGTCAGTAAATGAAGATGATCGGAATAGCGGCCCCGAAAAATGCGTTGCTAAGGAACTGGCACAAGCAATTACAGCTGGTAAACTTAGGTTTGTATCCTGCACAGAATAAGTACAGCAATGAGAGGAGCATCAAATTATGCACTTTCCGACCAGAGAAGAGGTTCAGCATGTTCGAGAAATGTACCCTGTCGGTTGCCGTGTGGAGCTAATCAGAATGGGACCGGATCCATGCAGCAAGTTAAAGCCCGGTGACCAGGGCACTGTAAATCATGTGGACGATACGGGGACTGTATTTGTGAGCTGGGACTGCGGCTCCGGGCTGGGTATGGTCTATGGTGCAGACCACATCCAGTGTTTAGAAGCGAAAGAAGTGCTGCGGCTGTAGGAGTAATCCCTCCTGGACCGAGGCAGTTTTGTTCGATACACATGGGTGTCAGCTTGCTCGTTCAGAGGTCTGTGAAGACTTCCTTGACCCATGGAAATTAGAGTATGGCGGCGTCACCTATTCTGTGAATGTTGTTGCCGTCAATAATGGATATGTCTCTCCAAAAACTGATCAGGAGAGTATATGCCCTATGTGCGGCGCCGAGCTTAGGGAATACGAGGCACATGAAATCTTAGATTATGGCGGTGTTATTCCTTGGGAATGCTCAAACTGTGGGGCCACTGGTGAGGAAGGATACACCCGCATTTTCAGTGGTCATTACCAGGTCTGCTTCGCAAATGGTGATTCGGTAACAGGGCGCGAATAAAAGACATCCATGCCCACATAAAATATTTCATACTTAACACGTCATAAATGCAAAATGCCTCCCGCCAAACTGAGTTTGGTGGGAGGCATTTTTCTTTTGCTTGGGTCTTGGGCCTTGTAGAATTGTTATAGTTGCGCTAAATGACCTCGTCCTCATAGTCCACTTCCGGCAAGGCAGATGACGGATGCTGCCAGTCGCAGTAGTAGAACAACTGCTCTGCTAACTTCACATCCCCCGCGCATTCCTGCACAAAGTCAACGCCAGCGTAGCATACTGAGAGGACTTCTTCGATTTCTTCGCCGTTCCTCAGCGGCCTGTCCATCGGAATGTCGTTCAGGCTGATGTCAGGAATATAAATAATTTCATCCCCAGTTGTGAAGGCCGCAGCTTTATAAATGGTACATTGCTGACCGGCGCTGTAGTGGAAAAGATCATCCATCATTTTTCCTGCCTCCAAGTTTTTTCGCAGGGCTTCTTTGGTCATAACGATTCCTCCCGGACATTCATAAGCCATACAATTACAAACCATTTACCAATTTGTTCTTTAACAATGAACAATATCACTACTATTAAATAAATTAGAAAAAATATACCATCATCTTTATATGACCTCGAAACTAAACATTTATTTCCAAAGCACAATCCTGTCATAGCCAAAAAAAACCATAGCAACAATATCAACTGTGCTATAATACAATATATTTTTTCACGCTAATACCTCCAAATCTCGATTGAATTTGTTGCTGCTTTATTATAGAAACTGTCTACTCACTTTACTCATTATACATTCTCCTTAGCCTTGAAAATTCCTATTGAACAAAATCGCTGCGCGATGGCCTGCCATGGCTGTGGCGCAGCGATTTTGTCCAATTAGGAAGTTATCGCTTTCTGATAATCCAATCGTCATCTTGGGTTTTCCTTTCTGCATAGTAACCGCAAGGCATATCCTTTAAGGTACTAACAGAGTTATCTAAATCAAAAACCCATTTTAAAGATACTAACTTTGCTTCATCTG
>OFGR01001132.1_pt1 | contig 22797 bp, 20 predicted proteins | sample 1521811 | NCBI WGS metagenome assembly OFGR01 (sample SAMEA3504098, study PRJEB24116) | mouse gut metagenome | biome: mouse gut; feature: mouse-associated habitat; material: faeces | place: Denmark | collected 2011
GAGGGGAAGGAGAAACTTTCTCCAGAAAGTTTCTCCTTCCCCTCCCCAATCTTCCTCTATCTCTCCTCCTTCCACCACCAACGCGCGCGCTGGACAAGGACGTTGATGTCGCCGCCGGCGGCTACATTCAGGAAGGAACGGTACTGCCGGACGGACTCCTGACTGAGGGGATTGGCCTCAAAAAGCCACTCGAAGAGGGGGGCGTCCTCGGTAAGCATCTTGCGCGAGGCTTCCAGACGCCGCCGGAAGGAGGGAGTCAGGAACGGCAGGAGCTCCTCCTGCTCAGCCAGCGTAGAAAAATAGGCCAGACTGGAAATGAAATTCAGGCCCTGAATAGAGGCGGCGGCGCGGTCGTGGGCCTGCGCCGTGGAACGGAAGGACGCGCAGCCCATATCCCGGAACAGCCCTTCAACAAGGGCAATATGGGGCTCTTCGGCGTTGCGGCCCGGGGTGACGCACACCCGCAGATCGGAAGGCTGGGGCTTGGGGCCGAAAAGGGGATGCGTGCCCACAACCGGCCCGGCGTAGGCGGCCTCCATCTGGGCCAGTGGCCGCATCTTGACCGAGGTGATGTCCGCCAGCACCTGCCTGCCGTCCAGATGCGGCGCAAGGCGCGGCAGGACTTCGGAAAGCGCCCCGGCGGGAATGCACAGGAAGACGGCATCCGCGCCGGAAAGGGCCGAGGAAAAGCCCTCGTCCGTCAAAGGGAGATCAAGGCCCCCCACGTCGTGGCCCGCCGCGCTCCAGCGGGCGGCGAGCAGCTTTCCCATGCGCCCCCGGCACCCGATGATGGCCAGACGGCGGGACGTTTCCGCAGCCCCGCTCATGACCGCACCTGATCCCAGCATTCCCAGAAATTCGGGAACGATTTCCCCACACAGGAGGGGTTGTCCAGCGCCAGACGCCCGCCCCGCAGCTCCAGCAGGGCAAGGCTCATGGCGATGCGATGATCGCCGTGCGCGGAAAAGGCGATGCCCTCCAGAGAACCGAGACGGCTTGCGAGATCGGGATCGCCGTAAACTGTGAGCCCATCCTCGTGCTCTTCGCTGCGGACGCCCACCTTGGCCAGTTCCGCGGCGGGCACGGCGATGCGGTCGCATTCCTTGATCCGCAGATGGGCCGCGTTGCGTACCCGGGTGGGACCGGAAGCGTGCGCCGCCACCACCGCCACCGTGGGCACGAGATCAGGGCAACGCCCCATGTCCATGTCGACGCCGTGCAAGGCCGAAGGATGCACGGTCACGGCGTCGGCTTCAACGTCGATACGCGCCCCCATGTCCCGCAAAATGTCCAGCATCACCCGATCACCCTGCAAGGACTCGGCCCGCAGGCCCTCCATGCGCACGGGCCGGGGGCCGATGGCTCCCGCCGCAAGAAAATAGGACGCGCCCGACCAGTCCCCCTCCACGGCATAGCGCCCGGCCCGGTAGACGGCGGGCTCCATGCGGAAGCGCACGCGGCCCGGTTCGGCCTGTTCAAGGGTACGCCAATCAATGACGCTCCACACCCCGTCCTCCAGCCGTTCCACGGCGAAAGGCACGCCGAAGGTTTCGAGGGCCTGAAGGGTCAACGCGACATACGGCCATGAAACCACATTCTTCCCGCCGATGTGCACGGTGAGGGGCGCGTGGGCCAACGGCGCGGCCAGCAGAACGCCGGAGAGGTACTGGCTCGATTCGTCCATGCCGATGGACACGTCGCCCCCGCTGAGGCCCTCCGTCGTCATGACGAGGGGCGGAAAACCGATCTTGCCCTCGAAATCGAAGGACACGCCGAGGCTTTCCAGCGCAGCGGTCAGTTCCCCGATGGGCCGTTCGGACATGCGCGGCGCGCCGTGGATGCGGAAGCGCCCCATCCCCGCCGCGAGTACGGCGGTCAGAAGGCGGCAGGTGGTGCCGGACTCGTGCACGTCGCAGGAAAGCGGCTCGCCCTTGCCGCCGCGCGGCCGACCGCCCAGGCCGGAAACCGCGTATTCGCCCGGTTGGAGCCGCTCGATACCCGCGCCCGCGCCGCGCAGGATGTCCATCGTGCGCTCAAGGTCCTTGCTTTCGAGAACCCGGGTGACCACGGAATCCCCCTGCGCGAGGGCCGCGCCCATCATCATGCGATGCGATACCGATTTGGAGGCCGGAGCTTGCAGTGTAATCATCGTTTTTCAACCCGTTTGGCTTTTTGCAGATACAAAAAAGGCCGCGAACGCTCTGTTCGCGGCCTTCCGTCAACGCTGTCCCGACAATACCGTCAGACACGCGCCTCCACGCCGCTCTTGTCCCTAAAATAGTAATAGAGGCCCCAGTTCATGGGGGCTTCATAGAGGGCAAAAGCGAAGGAGGCGATGAACATCTGACGATTCCTTTTTGTTACTACGGGCTTTAGCCTACGTCCTGAGCGGCAACAATGTCAAGCGATCAGCCTTACTTTGTATAATAGAGTATTTTTATTATGGAAATGGGCTTTTTCCCTTCTGCTGCCCGAGGTGCCGCTTTCCGGCTCCGTCCCCCGATCCCGCTTATGGCCTCCCTTCGGGGAAACGTTCGGAAAGGTAGGCATGGATGCAGGCGCGCGCCGGACTCGCTTGTCCGGCGGCGTTCGCAGCCCGGTGAAATGGCCGCAGCCGGACGGCGAAGTGGAAGGCTCTTTCATAACCATTGATTGATATATTTCATCTGTGATTTCAGTATAATAGGAATAAGCGTTTTCACATTGTGGAGCCTGTTGCCTCAACAGTATTGAAAACGTTTGAAATTCCGGTGTCCTCAAGAAACTATCAACCATTTCCTGTGACAGAGCCTTTCGGAAAAGCTCCCTTCTCACCTTTTCCGGCCTCTAGCCTTTCTTCCACGTGGACCAGTGCCCGGCCTCGGCGATACGGCGCATGGCTTTGGCGGTGTTTTCATGCGAACCGAAGGCGGTCAGGCGGAAATAGCCTTCCCCGCTGGGACCGAAGCCCACGCCGGGCGTGCCCACGATGCCGAGCTCGTGCAGCAGCACCTCGAAAAAGGTCCACGAGTCCATGCCGCCGGGCGTCTTCAGCCAAATATAGGGAGCGTTTACTCCACCGTAGACCTCCAGCCCGGCCTCTTGCAGCCCGCTGCGGATGGTGGCGGCGTTTTCCATGTAGTAGTCCACATTCTCGCGCACTTCACGGCGGCCCTGCGGGGTGTAGACGGCCTCGGCAGCGCGCTGCACGATGTAGGGACAGCCGTTGTACTTGGTGGTCTGTCGGCGGTTCCAGAGGGGTTTCAGGGCTACCGTCCTCCCCTCGGCGGAACGCGCCCGCACGGTTTCGGGAACGACCACGTAGCCGCAGCGCAAGCCCGTGAATCCGGCGGGCTTGGAGAAGCTGCGGAACTCCACGGCCACCTCTCTGGCGCCCTCAAGCTCGTAGATGCTGTGCGGGATACCCTCCTCGCGGATATAGGCTTCATAGGCGGCATCAAAGAGAATCAGGCACTCATTGGCGCGGGCGTAGTCCACCCAGCGCTGGAGATCGGCCCGAGAAAGCGCCGTGCCCGTGGGGTTGTTGGGCAGACAAAGGTAGATGACGTCGGGCCGTTTGGCCGGAAGGGAGGGAATGAAGCCGTTTTCCGCCGTGCAGGGCAGATAGACGATGCCCGACCAGCTCCCGGCCTTTTCGTCGAACGTCCCGGCTCGGCCCGCCATGACATTGGAATCCACATAAACGGGGTAGACGGGATCAGTCACGGCAATGACGCTTTCCCGACCGAAAAGCTCCTGAAAATTCCCCAAATCGCCCTTTGCGCCGTCACTGATGAAGATGTCCGCAGGATCGATCTCCACGCCACGGGGGGCGAAATCGCCCTCCGCAATGGCCTCACGCAAAAAGGCGTAGCCCTGTTCCGGGCCGTAGCCCCGGAAGCCCTCGGGTGTGGCCTGCTCATCCACGGCCTTGTGCAGAGCCGCGATGACGGAAGGCGGCAGGGGGCGGGTCACGTCTCCGATGCCGAGGCGGATGATCTCGGTTTCCGGGTGCGCCCGCTTGAAAGCCTCCACCTTGTGCGCGATGTCGGCAAAAAGATAGCTGCCCGGCAGCTTCAAATACTCCTCATTGATCCGTGCCATTGGCTGTTTCTCCTGCTGCGGCTTCGGAAAGGGCCTCTCCCGGATAGTCGCCGGTAAAGACCACGGCCGCGCCGCCGGTCATAAAAACATGGTTGCTCGCCTCATCCCATTCGATGTCAAGCTCGCCGCCGAGAAGCTCCACGTGGACCTTCCGGTCGGTATGGCCCGTGAGCGCCCCCGCGACAGCCACCGCCGACGCGCCCGTGCCGCACGCAAGGGTTTCGCCCGCGCCGCGTTCCCAGACGCGCATTTTGACATGCCCCCGGTCGACGATTTCCACGAATTCCGTGTTGGTCCGGCGGGGAAAAAGGGGATGATGCTCAAAAAGAGGCCCAAGTTGGGGCAAATCCAGCCGATCAATACCCTCGGTGAAGACAATGGCGTGGGGATTGCCCATAGAAACCGCCGTTACCTGCCATACGCGGCCTCCCACCTTCAGGGGGCGGTTGACGAACGTCTCGCCTTCGCCGCTCACGGGGATGTCGCGGGGGGCGAGACGGGGCTCGCCCATATCCACGGTAACGGTTTTCACCTTGCCGCCTTCCGGATGGAGACGGAGAAGGCGGATGCCCGCCAGCGTCTCGATGCGTACGCTTTCCTTGCGGGTCAGGCCGTTGTCGTAGACGTACTTGCCCACGCAGCGGATGCCGTTGCCGCACATTTCCGACTCGCTGCCGTCGGCGTTGAACATACGCATACGGAAATCCGCCACGGCGGGATCGGAGGGCGGGCAAATGAGGATCAAGCCGTCGCTTCCGACGCCGAAATGACGGTCGCTGATGCGCCGGGACAGTTCCCCGGGATGGGCGACGGGCTCCTTCAGAGCCTCCATATAGACGTAATCGTTGCCTGCGGCCTGCATTTTGGTAAATCGCATGAATGTCTCCCTGTCATGAATGCCCCGCCGGGCCCTGCCGTGCGACGCAGTGAACAGGCGGGGTTTCCACGGCGTTCCGCCGTGCCGTTCTTATCCCGGCGCGTACCTCAAGGGCGGAAGCCTTTTTCCCATCCGGGCGACGCAACGCATCTTCACCAAAGCGGGAATTCAAGATGCTTCTTGCTTTTTTCACTCAGTACGGGTATGCAAGTCCTGTCCTGAAAATGTTTCAGGGTGGGAGTAGAGAGGCAGTCTTTTTCTGTGGAAAGGGGCTGCCTCTCTCGTTTTGCATCCCTTTTCCGAGCCGGGGACAGGGAAGCCTTTCATGGAAAGGCCCCCCTGCACCTCCGTCCTTTTTCCGGCCCATCCGCTGCACTTGGAGTTGTCGCCGGAAAACGGGCCCCACGCCCGGACGTTTTTCGCGGAAACCTCATTCCGCTTTGCTTTCACCGTGCTGCACGGCAAGCTCCCTCGGCCGTGCGGCCTTCGCTCCCGTGAGCTTCCCTCGGACACCTGCGGCCCCACCGCCGGGCAAGGCCGCGGCAGCGCAGAGGCAACCGCCCTTTTTTAATGGAGCCACAAAAGCTCGGCATAGGACGGCAAAGGCCACTCGTGCGCGCTGCACAGGCATTCGAGCGCGTCCGCATGTTCACGGCACACGTTCATCGCGGGGAGCACCACATCGCGGGCATAAGCGGCCCGGGCCAGCGCCGTCTCCCCGGAAGGGGCGGCGAGGGCGGCTTCCAAGGCGTCCAGAGCGACGAGAAGCCCGCTCACCTCAGCGCGTACCCGCAGGAAGTAGGCCTTCTCCTCGGCGGCGTCGCCCACAAGGGCCGCGGCAGAGGCCACAGCCTCGGCAAGCCTGGCCTGATAGCCGAGGGCGGCGGGGAGAAGGCGGGTGCGGCCCAGTTTGAGGGCAGTGTGCCCTTCGATGGAAAGGGTGTGCGTATAGCTCTCCAGCAGGATTTCCTGACGCGAGAGCATCTCGCGCGGACTCAGGACATTGTGGCGGGCGAAAACCTCCATCACGTCCTTGTCGCCGTAGTGGGCAAGGGCGGCCACGGTGTCCTTGAGATTCGGCAGGCCGCGCCTTTCGGCCTCGGCCAGCCATTCCTCGCTGTAGCCGTTGCCGTCGAAGACGATGGGCATATGCTCCGCAAAGAGCCGGGCCAGAAGGCTCTGGATGGCGGCGTTGAGCGGCGTGCCCTTGGCAAGCTCGGCCTCAAGCATGTTCGCGATGTCGTCCAGCGCGCAGGCCATGGCCGCGTTCAAGACAATGTTCGCGGTGGCGATGTTCTGGGAGGAGCCGAGGGCGCGGAATTCGAACTTGTTGCCGGTGAAGGCAAAGGGGCTCGTCCTATTGCGGTCGGAGAGGTCGCGCGGGATGTCCGGCAGCACGGAGACGCCGATTTCAACGGGCTCCACGCTGTCGTCCGCAGCTTCCTTGCCGTAGGCGATGGCCCGGATGATCCTTGAAAGGCTCTCCCCGAGATAGACGGAAATGACGGCTGGCGGGGCTTCGTTGGCGCCGAGACGATGATCGTTGCTGGCCCCGATGATGCCGAGACGCAGGTTGACGCTGTGCTTGTGCACGGCGCGCAGCACGGCGGCGAGAAAAACGAGGAACTGAGCGTTCTTCATCGGGGTCTCGCCGGGATTCAGCAGGTTGTGGCCGTCGGAATCGCACAGGGACCAGTTGTTGTGCTTGCCCGAGCCGTTGACGCCCGCAAAGGGCTTTTCATGCAGCAGGCAGACGTAGCCGTGCCGCCGGGCCGTGCGGCGCATCACTTCCATCGTCAGCATGTTGTGGTCGGTGGCGATGTTCACATCCTCGTAGACGGGCGCGATCTCGAACTGACCGGGGGCCACCTCGTTGTGGCGGGTATGGGCAGGGATGCCGAGCGCGAAGAGGCGCTGCTCCACATCCTGCATGTAGGCCAACACGCGGGAAGGGATGCTCCCGAAATAGTGATCCTCCATCTCCTGCCCCTTGGCGGGTCTGGCCCCGTAGAGGGTGCGGCCGCACATCATGAGGTCGGGGCGCTGGACGTAAAGGCGGCGATCCACGAGGAAATATTCCTGTTCGGAACCGACCATCGCCTGTACGCTGGTGGCCGTGGTGTTGCCGAGCAGGCGGAGGATACGCAACGCCTGCCCGGAGACAGCCTCGACAGAACGCATGAGGGGCGTTTTGCGGTCCAGAGCCTCGCCGGTGTAGGAATAGAAGACGGTGGGGATGTAGAGCGTCTTGCGGCCGTAGTCGTCACCCAGCAGGAAAACCGGGGACGTGGGGTCCCACGCCGTGTAGCCGCGCGCCTCGAAGGTGGAGCGGATGCCGCCGGAAGGGAAGGACGAAGCGTCGGGCTCGCCCTTGATGAGCATCTTGCCGGAAAACTCGCCGAAGACCTGTCCGTCGGGCGTGGGCGAGAGGAAGGCGTCGTGCTTTTCGGCGGTGAGGCCGGTCATGGGCTGGAACCAGTGGGTATAGTGGGTGGCCCCGTGCTCAAGGGCCCAGTCCTTCATGGCCCCGGCGACCACGTCGGCGTCGGCGGGATTCAAAGGGACGCGGCGGGTCATGGTCTGCTGTAAACGCTCGTAAACATCGCGGGGCAGGCGCTGGCGCATGACCCGGATATCGAAAACGTCACGACCATAGCCGCTGGCCAGCGACTTGCCCGGATCAGGGGCGGGCAGGGGCGGCACGGGCTGCGCAAGGGCAATATCGTCAAGGGCACTTTCACGGACTGTGGAACTCATGGAAAATTTCCTCCCAAAAGGTATTGCCCTTTCCATAGCAAAAAGAGGGCCAACCTCCGCATGAAGGAACGCCTTTCCGTCCACTTATACCTCAACAGATTGTCATTACGGAAGGATTTTTCTTTTTCACTCTCCCCATGCCGCATCTTTCCGGACAACATGACCTACCGGAGCTAGTACTTCCCTCTTTTTCTACTTTTTTGTAGATTTTAGATAATATAAAGAAATAGTTCCTTTTTTTCTTTGGATATGCGGCTTTTGCGTGGACTTTATCTTGTTCTTGATTACACAACCAATTTTTATTGCACGGCTTTCCCCTTATTCTACTTCAATGTAGAAAAAAGCCTCTTTTCTACTTATAGGTACATTTTTTTAAAGGAACACGGCCAAGACCCACCCTGTCGCCGTCCCTTTCCCCTGCGTTCAGCACGGCTTTTCAACCGGTGTCGCTTTTGAGTTGCCCGGGCCGCCGAGCTTGCACAGGAGCGGCCCTGCCGGAAAGCCGAAATCAGCCCCGGGGATAGGATTTTCTTCCGCTTTCACAGGCACAAAAAAAGGGAGCCGAAGCTCCCTCTTTCAAAGATGGCACCGATGCCTTTATTTCGCGTAACCCACGGCCCGCCGCTCGCGGATGACCGTCACGCGAATCTGGCCGGGATAGGTGAGGTTTTCCTCGATCTTCCCGGTGATGTCCTTACAGAGCAAATAGGTCTGATCGTCGTCCACGTTTTCGGAGTTGACCATGACGCGGATTTCGCGCCCAGCCTGAATCGCGTACGCCTTGGACACGCCGTCGAATTCGGTGGCGATGTTTTCAAGGTCTTCCAGACGCTTGACGTAGCTCTCCAGGAGTTCCTTGCGCGCGCCGGGCCGGGCCCCGGAAAGGGAGTCGGCGGCCTGCACGAGCACGGCCAGCGCGGTTTCGGGGCGCTGATCCTCATGGTGGGCGGCGATGGCGTGGAGGATGTCCTTGCTCTCGTTGTACTTCTTGGCGAGATCGGCCCCTATGAGCGCGTGCGGGCCCTCGACCTCGTGGTCCACGGCCTTGCCGATGTCGTGCAGGAGCCCGGCCCGCTTCGCCTTCTTGATGTCCATACCCAGCTCGGCGGCCATCATGCCGCAGAGCGCGGAGACTTCAAGGGAATGCTGCAAGACGTTTTGCGTAAAGCTGGTGCGGTAGCGGAGCTGGCCGAGATAGCGGACAAGCTCGGGATGGATGCCGTGCACGCCCGCGTCGAAGGTGGCCTGTTCGCCCACTTCGCGGATTTGGACTTCAAGCTCCTGCTCGCACTTGTGCACCACGTCCTCAATGCGGGCCGGATGGATGCGCCCGTCCTGAATGAGGCGCTCAAGGGCCATTTTCGCCACCTGACGGCGCAGGGGGCTGTAGGCGGACAGGATGACGGTTTCGGGGGTGTCGTCGATGATGAGGTCGACGCCGGTAGCCGCCTCAAGCGCACGGATGTTGCGCCCTTCACGGCCGATGATGCGTCCCTTCATGTCCTCGCTGGGGAGGGTCACGGCGGTGACGGTGTGCTCGCTCACATAGTCCCCGGCGTAACGCTGAATGGAACTGGCGATGATTTCCTTGGCCTTGCGGTCCGCAGTCTCGCGGGCCTCGGCCTCGATGAGGCGCATCATCTTGGCGGCCTCATGGCGAGTGCGGGACTCGATCTCGGCAAAAAGCCGCTGGCGAGCTTCCTCGGCGGTCAGGCCGGAAACCTCTTGCAAGCGGCGTTCCTGTTCGGCGATGTGTTCGTTGAGGCTTTCTTCAAGTTCGGCGAGCCTGCGCTCTTTCTTGGCGAGGTCCTTCTCGACGCTGAGCAGCTCGTGTTCCTTCTCGGTCGCCTTTTCGAGCTTTTCCTCAAGGCGCTCGCCCTGCTCCTGCAATTTGCGGTCGCGCGCCTTCAATTCCCGCTCGCGCTCCTTGAACTCGTGCTCAAGCTCGCGCTTCTGGTTGAAAAGCTCGTCCTGCCCCTGAAGGAGGATTTCCTTTTTCTGGGCCTGCGCTTCCTTGCGGGATTCTTCGACTATGCGGGTGGCAAGCTCGGTGGCGTCGCCGATCCGTTTGGCGTTGAGATGCTTGTTGAGATAGAAGCCTACGCCCCCGCTGACGCATATGGCCGCGAAGACGCAGAATGCGGTAAAAATTTCCATAAATCCCCTCCCTTTATAGTATCGGGCACACGCCCGTTCATGCGATGCGGCGGAACATTGCGCACAGTCGGCATCGTCCGGACAGGGGAGGACATTCTGATGGGAAAAGGGGGAAGACAACACGACCCGCGCCGCAAACGGAACGCAAATCGCCTGCTACGGGGCCGCAGAGAAGGACGCCAGAGATGACCCCGGAGCGCCGTGTCCAGATACCGGTGCAAAACCTGGTTACCCAGGTGGGAACCTTGGGCGGACCTTCAGACTTCCCGACAGGTCGGGCATGCACACCAGTCCACCGCTCGGCCCCCTTTTATCATGCTTGTGAGGTCAGCACCAATAAAGGGATCACGCACGCTCCAGGGAACATGTTCCAGAACAATTAATCCGTATTCTCTATAAGCTTCAGCAAGTTGGCAAGGCGGCTCTCCACCGCTTCAAGCTGCTGCTGCGTTTGCAACAAGTCGTCTGCAACTCCCAAAACCAGAAGCGCCAGCAGTTTTTCTCTGCCGAACTGCCCTCCCTGGTTTTTCAATCTCTCATACTGCTTCTCCACGAAGACCTGCGCCTGCTCGATGCGAGCGGGATCGGCCTCCGTGCGGAAGGAAATGTCCATTCCCAGGACATTGAGCTGAAAGCTGTGCATACAGGTATCGCAGATTACGCTTCAGCCGTAAACTCGCGAATCGTCGAGAGCAACGTGTCGATGCGTCCGTTAATCTCTTCCTTGGTGTGCTGCTCCTGCTCCAACGACTCCTTAAGGCCCTTGTTGTCCTCTTCCAGAGCTCTGTTGCTCTCTTCGAGAGCGCCAATCTTTTCCTGCAAGGACTTGTTTTCCTCGCGAAGGGTATCAATCTGCCCGAGAAGTTCAACCACGCGGGTTTCCAAGAGATCGAAAAGTTCCATGCAAAGACTCTACTCTTTTTGCCGTATCATGGCAAGATTGAGGTTGAGAAGAAAAGGGTTCTTTTTCATACGGGACGGCCGGGCCGACCCGTCAAGCGTTCGTTCGGCAATCCGCTCCTTTCAAAGCGGAGATACTCTTTCAGTAACGGAATATCTCCCGTTCTTCAAGGCTCTTGGAGGCCCCGAAAACGCTTCTTGAGCCTCCGCGGAGGCACCTCTTTTCCTTTGCTTTCACAGCCTATTGGAATAACACCTAAAATCAGCCTAACGGCGGCGCAAGTTGGTCTGCTTTCCGCGCGCGACGCCCAAATGTTTTTCGGGCACGTCGCGGGTGATTACCGATCCCGCGCCGATGAGCGCCTCCGCCCCCACCGTGACGGGGGCCACCAAAGCGGTGTTGCTGCCGATGAAGGCGTGTTCGCCGATGACGGTCTTGTGTTTGTTCACACCGTCATAGTTGCAGGTGATCGTCCCCGCGCCGATGTTGGAGCGCGGCCCGATCTCCGCGTCGCCCAGATAGGTCAGATGGTTGGCCTTGGCCCCTTCTCCGAGGCGGGCCTTTTTCATCTCTACGAAGTTGCCCACATGCGAATCCCTTTCCATCACCGCGCCGGGACGCAGACGGGCGTAGGGCCCCACGAGGCAGTCCTGCCCGACCGAAGCGTGATCAAGGTGCGAGAAGGAATGGACGACGGCTCCGGCCTCCACCTCGCTGTCGCTGATGACGCAGTGCGATTCGATGATCGCGCCCGAGGCGATGCGCGTATGGCCGTAGAGTTCGCAGGGGCCGAAAAGCTCCGCTCCCGGCTCCACGGCGACGAAGGGCCCCATGCGGATCAGCTCGGGCCCGTGCATGACCACCCCGGCGGCGAGGCGTTCCTCGACGATGGCCCGACGCCGGAGTTCCTCGGAACGGGCCAGTTCGGCGGGGTTGTTGATGCCGAGCAGGTTGGGATCGCTCCCGCAGGAAAGCCCGCGCACGGTCATCCCCTCGGCCACGGCCAAACCCACGAGATCGGTGATGTAATACTCGCCGCTCTTGTTCTCGTTGCCGATGCGGGGAAGGAGGCGTTCCACGGCGGCGACGTCGAGCATGTAAATCCCGGCGTTGATTTCCCCGGTGGGCTCCCCGTGCACGGCGGGATCAAAATCCTTGGCCTCCACAATGGCTTTCAGTTCCCCTCCCCGGCGTACGATGCGGCCATAGGCACCGGGGTTCGGGAGGGTCAGCGTGGCCACGGAAACGTCCGCGCCCTCGGCATAAAACATGAAATCGCGGAGAGTGTCGGTGGTAATGAGGGGCGTGTCGCCGTTGACCACGAGCACCTTTTTCATGCCCGCCCGCTTCAGTTCCGGCAGGGCCACCATGAGCGCGTGTCCGGTGCCGAGCTGTTCCGTCTGCTCCACGAAGCGCAACGGGCGGCCTGCGAAAGCGGCGCACACCATTTCGGCCTCGTGGCCGATGACGGCCCACAGCGCGTCACCGAAGAGGGGACGCAAAGCCTCGGCCACATGCCCCAGCAGGGGCTCCCCGAGGATGGTGTGCAGGACTTTGGGCTTTTTGGAGTGCATACGGGTACCCTTGCCCGCGGCAAGGATCAGGGCGCAGGACGTGGCGGCTGGGGCGCTGACGTGGGACATGAAAACCTTCCTTCACAAACGGGGCGCGGCCCCGGTAACGGCGTTCTCCGGCCTGGCCGGGCAGAAACGGCCCGTCCGACGACGGGCGCGTGTCCATTCTACGTCACAACCGCCGCCCTTTACAAGCGCCTCCACCCTGCGGTAGCACTGTCCCGCATCGCCTCAACGCTTTTTCAGGACGGTTTCCCATGAACAGCATCGACGCTTCGGCCCTCGTCATCTTCTCCGGCGGGCAGGACTCCGCAACCTGCCTCGGCTGGGCCCTGAACCGCTTTTCCCGCGTGCTGACGGTCGGTTTCGACTACGGCCAGCGCCATCACGTCGAAATGGAATGCCGCCGGAACATGCTCGACGCGGTGCGCGCCGACCGCAATCTTCCCCCACAGTGGGCCGCCCGGCTCGGGGAGGACACCATCCTTACCCTCGGGCTCTTCAACCAGATCGGGGAAACCGCCATGACCAGCGACATGGAGATTTCCTTCAACGAGAAGGGCATCCCCAACACCTTCGTGCCGGGCCGCAACCTCGTTTTCCTCACGGCGGCGGCGGCGCTGGCCTGGCGCAAGGGCATCCGCCATCTGGTCATGGGCGTCTGCGAAACCGATTTTTCCGGCTATCCCGACTGCCGCGACGACACGATCAAGGCCATGCAGGTGGCCCTCAATCTGGGCATGGACGCCCGCTTCGCCGTGCACACGCCGCTCATGCGCCTCGACAAGGCCGCCACATGGACGCTGGCCGAGGAGGAAGGCGGCGCGCCCTTCGTGGAAGCCGTGCGGACGGTCACGCATACTTGCTACATCGGGGATCGCGGCGAGCTCCATCCGTGGGGCTACGGCTGCGGGACCTGTCCTGCCTGCAAGCTGCGCGCCCGGGGCTGGGAAGCATACGCCGCCCACGGACAAGAAACGCGGCCCTAGTCCCCGTTCAAGCGTTGCGCGCCCCTTCTTGCCTCCGGGAAGGAGCAGGGAAAAGGACAGCGAAGGCGTAACGCCGCACCGTCGGGATGTCGTTTCGTCCCTCCAACGCAGCTATTTAAAAAAACGCTTTTACCCAGTGATTTCAGGAAGACCGAGCGTCGGCTCCTCCGCCTGCGGCACCCGTCCGGCAGAAGGAAAGCCCGGCGGCGCAATCGTCTTCATTCAAAGGAAAGATCATGGCCTATCGGATCAAGGAAATCTTCTACACCTTGCAGGGCGAAGGCGCGCAGGCGGGCCGTCCTGCGGTCTTCTGCCGCTTTTCCGGCTGCAACCTGTGGTCGGGGCGGCCCGAAGACCGGGCTACGGCCAAGTGCCGCTTCTGCGATACGGATTTCGTGGGTGCGGACGCGGGCGTCTTTGAACGTGCCGAGGACGTGGCCGAGGCCATTGCCGCCGCCTTTCCCGATCTCGATCCCGCCGCCTACGGCGAAGGCAAACCCTATGTGGTGTTCACGGGCGGGGAACCGGCCCTGCAACTCACCAAGGATTTGATTGACCTGCTGCACGCGCGCGGTTTCGAGGTGGGCGTGGAGAGCAACGGCACCCTGCCCCTTCCGGCCGGGCTGGACTGGATCACGGTCAGCCCCAAGGCGGGAAATCCCCTCGTCACCACGTCGGGCGACGAATTGAAGCTGGTCTGGCCGCAGGAAGGCTGTTCTCCCGAAGACTTTACCGGCCTTCATTTCCGGCGTTTCATCCTCCAGCCCTGCGACGACGCCCGCGCCGAGGCGAATACCCGCCAATGCGTGGACTACTGCCTGCGCCATCCCCGCTGGCGGCTCGGCTTGCAGACGCACAAGTGGATCGGGGTACGCTAGGCCCTGCCCCCTTTCCGGCCAAATCGTCTTTTTTTCAATAACGTTGGATAGAAAGAAAAACCGCAGTCACTTGATGTGACCTTTCGCCTTCGCCGTCCCTTGCCCGTGAAAAAATCGTCCTTTCACGAACGGCTCTTTCATAAGGCCCGAATGGAGGAAGAGCGCCGACAGGGACCAACACAAGATCATCCCAACCGCCGCTGCCCGTGTTTTCCTCTCCGCCTGCCTCCCGGCACGGATCGCATGGAAATGGATACGGCCCCGGGGTGGCATCACTGCCTTCTCGGGTTCCCTCCGGGCACCTTCCTGTTTTCTCTTGCGCCTTCTTTGTACCCGTTGCGGTCGGGGCCGCCGTCTACGCTCTCCCGCAAATCATGCCGCCCTCTTCCAATGAACGGGGAAAGCCCCTCCTTCCCCGAAAAGGGACGAGGGGCCGGGCAAAAAGGCCACGAAAGACCTTTTTCCCGGTCTTGAGGCGCAGAAGAAGGGCTTCACCACTTCTTGAAAATGAAGAAGGCGGCGAGGACGATGAGGCCGAAGCCTACGAAATGATTCCACCGCAGGGATTCGCCCAGATAGAGCGTCGAGAAGAAGGCGAAGACCGAAAGGGAGATGATTTCCTGAATGGCCTTGAGTTCCGCCGCGCTGAAATAGCCGTAGCCCACGCGGTTGGCGGGCACTTGCAGGAGATATTCAAAAAAGGCGATTCCCCAGCTGATCACCACGGCGGCCAGCAGGGGCAGGGCCTTGTAGCGCAGATGCCCATACCATGCGAAGGTCATAAACACGTTGGAAAGGATGAGCAAACCCACGGTAGCGACGGGAACGGGGACAGGGAGAGCCATGAGCAAGTTCCTCTTGGTGAAATGTGCGCGCACTGTACCCGCCCTCCCCTTCTCCTGCAAGCGGCCAGAGGGTCTTTCCCTTTCGCCGGAACTCCGGAGCACGCCGGGCTCGCGCACGGGGAAGCCCCGCAGGACATCCGCCCCGGGGCTGGCATCCGGCATCCCGCCCCGAGGCCCCGGCGACGGCGTCCGGGATGGCGCGCCCCGGCACGTCCGATCCCTTATTCGACGCCCGGCTCCTTCAAAAACTCCCGCCAGCGCGCGGCGTGCTGGTAGTAGCTGATGCCCTCCTCAAGCACCTCCTGCAAAGCCGCATCCGGGGCCTGCACGCGATCCCCGGCCTTGGCCGCCTCCGCCGCGCCGATCTGGTGGCCGTCACGGTAGAAATGCACGCCGCGCACGGGGCGCATGATCACGGAATCCTGCCCTTTCGTATAGGCCAGCTTCTGATAATTGCTCAGGAAATACCGCGAGACGTAACGGGGATCGCGGGCGTTCATGCCGTAAAAATCCCCGACATAGCGGAAGCGGAGCAGGGAAAGCAGGGTGGGCACGGCGTCGATCTGGCTGATGGGCAGGTCATGGCGCTCGGGCCTGATGAGTTTGGGTGCATGGATGATCAAGGGGATATGGTGGTTGCCGGGCTTGATTTCCTCGCGCCCCGAACTGCTGGCGCCGTGGTCGGCCACGAAGACGAAAACCGTGTCGTCAAACCACGGGCGCTTGCGCGCTTCTTCCATAAAGCGGCCCACGGCGTAATCGGCGTACATCACCCCGCCGTCGCGCCCGCTTTTGGAAGGGATGGAAATACGGCCTTCCGGGTAAGTGTAGGGCCGATGGTTCGACGTGGTCAGCACAAAGTTGAAAAAAGGCTTGCCCGCCGCAGCGGAGGCGTCCGCTTCCCTGAGCACGCGAGCGTACAGGTCTTCGTCGCACACGCCCCACACGTTGGAAAAGGTGATTTCCTCGGAAGAAAGGACGGTGCGGTCCACGACATTGAAGCCGTTCCCGGAGAAATAGGCGTTCATATTGTCGAAATAGCCATAGCCGCCGTACAGCCATTTGAGGTCGTAGCCGCGTTCCCGAAACATGGTCCAGACGCCGCGCAGATGATCGTTGCCCTCGCGCCGCACGATGGGCATCCCCGGCAGAGGGGGCCGGGCCAGCGTCAGGGCCTCGATGCCCCGCACCGTGCGCGTGCCCGTGGCGTAGACATGGCTGAAATAGAGCGACTGCGAGGCCAGCTTCTCCAGTTCCGGGGTCAGCTTTTTGCCGTCCGTGCGGAACTCGCTGAAAAATTCCGATCCCATGCTCTCCATGAGCACCACAATGACGTTGGCCCGGATTTCCGGCCCTTGCGGGTTCACCTCATAGGCCAGCGCCTCGGGCTCACCTACCCGCCGGGCGTCGGAAGCCACGTTCGGGGAGAGGATGGCCGTAGCCTCGGCGTCAGGCAGGGTCAAATAGAAATCGGTGTAGGAGAGCTCATTTGAAAAGAAAGCGTGAAAGAGGCTGTAGAGGCCATCCTTTGACAACTCGGAAAGATAGCGATTGTCCGCCTTTTCCGACCATTCCATAAAATTCACCATGTTGAGCGAAAAGGCGCAGAGCACGAGCGCCAGCGCCCCGGTGAAACGCAGGGCCAGACGCGGCGCGGCCAGCCGGGGAATAAGCGAACCTCGGAAAAAGGCGGACAGCCCCAACGCGGCGACCGTGATCCCCGCGAGGAAAAGGGCCACGGGGTAGGACTGTATGATGTTGCCCACCACCTCATGCGTATACACCAGATAGTCCACGGCCACGAAGTTGAAACGCGCCGTGAATTCGTCCCAAAACAGCAGTTCCGAGACTTCCTCAAAGAGGTTGCCCGCCGTGTAGAGGAAAAAGAAAAGCAGGGTCAGCCGCCTGTCCCACAGCCCGCCGTGCCGACGGCGTGGCAATACCAGCAGGTAGAACATGAACGGAAGCAGGGAAAAAAGGCAGGAAACCGCGGACGTGCCCACCCAGACGGGCAAGGCCGTCAGTACTTCGGGCAACGAAAAGGTCAAGTTGGGGAATTCGCGGTAGGCCAGTACCGCAAGCTCCATAAGTTCCACAAGAAAATAGATCAGGGCAAAAGGCAGCAAACGTCGCAGCAGATAGCGGACGGCGTCCCATACGGCGCTCATGGCGGCATCTCTCTTGAAGAAGGTTTGAAGGCGGGGAGAGCGTTCTAACCTCAGTCATGTTACGGGCATGTGACAAAGGAGAAAAAAGTAAGGTACAAGTATTTGTACAAACTGATGTTTTCAACCGGACGGCGAAGCCGGGCCCGCACTGCGCCGGAGGGGGCCGCCCGCCGGCCTTTCCGCCTCCGGCAGGATCGCCGCGATGAGCACAATGATCATCCATGCCCCAATCATGGTGAACAGCGTATGTGACAAAAAATGCTGGCCCCGCAGCATCTGATACAGGCCCATCCACCACCCCACCGCGAGGCCGAGGGCAAGCCCGAACCACCGCAGCCGACGGGGAAAGGCGAAAAAGAGCATCATCAAGGCGAACCCGCCCGAAGCGTGCCCGGCGGGAAAGCATTTGCCGCGCGAACGGCCCTCATTGGCGGGGTTGCGGCATTCGAGCACGCCCTGACGGGCATAGCTTCCGCCGAACGCCTCCAATTGCTGCGGGCAATAGACGTCCGTAAAGCGTTTCGCCCCTCCAAGCAGCAAGGGAACGAACGCGAGGCCGCACGCCAGCAAAAGGCAGCTTCGGCGCAGGCCGGGGGAAAGCCCGAGCCGCCGCCCGACCAGCGCCCCCGCGACGCAGCCGACGCCGAGGACGATGAGCAGAGCCTTGGGGCCTTTGTAAAATACCCATGTCAGATGCCGGTGCAGATCGGCGGAAACGAGCCACTCATGTGTGTCCGAGTCGAACCACAGGCGCTGAAGCGCCATATCCCAATCCGTAAAGCTTTCCATCGCCGCAACCAGCCCGAGCAGGATCATTCCCGCGACAAGCTGGCCGCCGATCATCTTCCGGGTCATGCCCGTCTCCTTGCAAGCGGTGCCACTTCCGCCATCCTGCCCGTTTGGAGGCAAGGAAGCCATGATTCCCTTGCTCCACCCGGATTCCAGCCGGGATAACAAGGCCCCGCTTCAAGAGAGAGAGAGAGAGAGAGAGAGAGAGAGAGAGAGAGAGAGAGAGAGAGTGTGTGTGTGTGTGTAGTGGGGGGAAGGGAGAGTGTGCGTTGTCTAGGGAGTATGTACGGCGGACGGAATGTGCGCTGGGGTGAAAGCACTTGTCTCTTACGAAGGAAAAACAGCCGTCGGCAGAGAGCCCGGCGGATAGCTCCTGACGCGCGAAAAAACGGATGGTCGACCTGCCCACGAGCCCGAACGCCTTCTTGCGGACGGCCCCTCCTGCGAAAAACGGCAGAGTGGTTCCTCCAAGGCTAGGAGGCCATTCGCGGACGCCCGCACTCGCCAACGGGCAAGGCGTGAAAACCGGGTCGCCCCGAACGGCTCCCGTGTCCCTAAAAATGGAAAGACAGCGCACTTTTCTTTCCCGGCGGAACGGTGTACCCCCTAGCGCATGGCTGACGGCCCGGCTTTGCCCCTTCCCTTCGACCTCGCCGCGAGGACAGCATGACCGCGATTCGCCTTGTCTCATGGAACGTCAACGGATTCCGCGCCGTATGCGCCAAACCCGACTGGAGCTGGTTCGCCTCCACCGAGGCGGACGTGGTCGCCCTGCAGGAAACCAAGGCCGATCCACGCCAGATCGAGCCGCCCCACCGCGACCCCGAGGGCTGGAACGCGGCGTGGCTGGCGTCGGAAGTCAAGAAGGGCTATTCCGGCGTAGCGGTCTTCTCCCGCAAAAAGGCGGAACTGGAGCCCCTCGCCGTGCGGCGGGAACTGCCCGATCCGCGCTATCAGGGCGAAGGCCGCCTGCTGCACGTCGAATACCCCGCCTTCCACTTCCTCAACGTCTATTTTCCCAACGGCTCGCGGGATGACGGACGCCTCGCCTACAAACTAGGCTATTACGACGCCTTTCTGGACTATGCGGAGACCTTGCGCCGGGAAAAGCCCATCGTGGCCTGCGGCGATTTCAACACCGCCCACCGGCCCCTCGATCTGGCCCATCCCAAGGCGCATGAACAGGATTCGGGCTTTCTGCCCGTGGAACGCGCGTGGATCGACCGCTTCATCGCGGCCGGGTATATCGACACCTTCCGGCACGTGCACGGCGACGAGCCGCACCAGTATTCGTGGTGGTCCTACCGGCAGCGTGCCCGCGCGACCAACGCGGGCTGGCGCATCGACTATTTTTTCGTCTCCGGCGAACTTGGCCCGGCCATCCGCGACGCGTGGATAGAAAGCGAGGTCTACGGCTCGGATCATTGCCCGGTGGGTCTGCAATTGGAACTTTGATTTGTGGGACGCTGATGTTCGGAAGGACGACACTGAAAGACGCCGCTTCCGCTCCCGCGGCAAAGCCGTTCCAAGGCCGCTTCCCGCCGCCCCCAACCATCACGCCAGACACGCAGGGCGGCCCCTTCACAGCAGGGAAGCCGCCCTTTTCTATTCCCCGGCGCTCTCCGCCCTCTCCGCCGCAAGCGCCTCCCCGCGTTGCGGCTCCCTGTGCCTCTCGCCCCATTCGCACAAGGCGTCGAGGATAGGAATAAGCGATTGGCCGCGACGCGAGAGGCCGTACTCCACCTTGGGCGGTATCTGCGGATATTCCGTACGGACGATGAGGCCGTCCGCTTCCAGTTCCTTCAGGGAAAGGCTGAGCATTTTATGGGAGACGGCTCCCATCAGACGTTTCAATTCATTATAGCGGACGACCCTGTATTCAGAAAGGCAATACAAAATGATCATCTTGTATTTGCCGGAAATGAGAGACATGGTATAACCAAAGCCCGTTTCCTCAAGAACGACGCCCGCCGGAACGCACGATTGCATCCTCACGCTCTCCTTTCGGTAAGTAACTCTCTTTCATGTGCGTACTTTACACGCTTCCGACAACCCAATAGATATAGGCTCAGAAACGGCAAAGCATCAACGCTTCACATCCCTCATAAGCACCATGAAAGAGGATCGTTATGAGCAAAAAAATCCTTGTGTTGAACGGCAGCCCCCGCCCGCACGGAAACACCGCCGCCCTGATCGACGCCTTCATCGCAGGCGCACAGGAGGCCGGGCACAGCGTCACCCGCTTCGACCTGCAAAAGATGAACATCCATCCCTGCCTCGGCTGTCTCGGGGGAGGCAAAAACCCCGACAGCCCCTGTACCCAGAAAGACGACATGTATCATATCTATCCCGCCTACAAGGAAGCCGACATCCTCGTTTTCGCCTCGCCCATGTACTACTGGAGCATCAGCGCACAGCTCAAGGCGGCGCTCGACCGGCTCTTCGCCGTGACCGAGATCGATCCCGACTACCGGACGCCCTCCAAGGAATGCAGATTGCTCATGGCGGCGGAAGGCGACAGCGACGACAACTGGGAGCCCGTGCTCCACTACTACGCAAGCCTGCTCCGGCATCTGGGCTGGAAGGACGGCGGGAAGGTACTAGCCGGAGGCGTCATGAAGGCCGGGGACATTAAGGGGAAACCCGCACTGAAAGAGGCGAGAGACTTGGGAGCGGCGATCCGCTAGAAGGGCCTTCATTCCACGACCGCCCCGCAAAAAGCCGATTCTTCCTCAAAAGGAAAGGCGACCAAAACGGCATCGCGCCCTGTCGCTTTTCCTTTTGCACAGCAGCTCAAGGAAACACGGCCTCCCAACGGAGGGAGAAGGGCTGAACAGCCTTAAGGCGGTCCACCTCCCTCCTCTTTGCGGAAAGAACGCCACCGGAAGGGAAGCGGACATTCCATCCTCTTTATTTTGTGGAAAGAAACAAGAAACGGCGCGCCGGGGGAAGAATTCCGCCCTAGGACGTTTACGGCGGCTCGGACATCGCGCCTTTCGCGTCCCCAAACGCCCTCTTGCCGCCCTTTGGGTACGCCAAAAGAAAAAACCCTGCCGAAGCAGGGTTTTCAAACCAATGAAGTGGGGCGAATGACGGGACTTGAACCCACGACCCTCTGGGCCACAACCAGATGCTCTACCTACTGAGCTACATCCGCCACATGCAGGTGTAGTCTTTATAGCAAAGCTACCATGAGGTCAAGCCTTCGCATCAATATTTTTTCGCTGCAACGGACCGTCCCGGCCTCCCGCAGCGCCCGCACGAAGCCTCGGCCTCCGAGCCGGAACGCCCCTCCGGTCCACGGCAGCGGTGCGACGTTTTGTGCTCTTGCACCTCCAATGGGGCACCGGGCCTCCCTTGACCCGCCGTCCGCGGGCGGCGTATTCTCCTCCGTGCGGTCCCGCCGCCGGAGCAGGCCCTTCTTGCGGCACGTACGGCGGAGCCCCTCCCTCAACGACAAGCCCCGGAACAGCCGGGCAGAGAGAACACATGGACAAACTGATCATCGAAGGCGGCGTTCCGCTGACCGGCGTCGTGCACGTGAGCGGCTCGAAAAACGCGGCCCTGCCCATCCTCATGGGGAGCATCCTGCTCGACGAGCCCGTGACGTACTCGAATGTCCCGGACCTGCGGGACATCCGCACCACCACCAAGCTGCTCGGGCTGCTCGGCTGCCCCACCGTCTTTGAAAACGGGCAGGTCACGGTCACGCCCGGCGCGCTCAAGCCGGAAGCGCCCTATGATCTGGTCAAGACCATGCGGGCTTCCGTGCTCGTGCTCGGCCCGCTGCTGGCACGGCTCGGGGAAGCGCGCGTCGCCATGCCCGGCGGCTGCGCCATCGGCGCACGGCCCGTGGACCTGCACCTCTCCGCCCTCGAAAAAATGGGGGCTCGCTTCGATCTTGAGGACGGCTACATCATCGGGCGCTGCCGCAAGCTGAACGGTGCGCACATCCATTTCGATTTTCCCACCGTGGGCGGGACCGAGAACCTGCTCATGGCCGCCGCCCTCGCCGACGGCGAAACCATCCTTGAAAACGCCGCCCGCGAGCCGGAAGTAGTCGATCTGGCCCGCTTCCTCATCGCCTGCGGCGCGAAAATCGAAGGCCACGGCACGAGCGTCATCCGCATACAGGGCGTGCCCCACCTCGGCGGCTGCTCCTACCGCATCATGTCCGACCGCATCGAAGCGGGGACGCTGCTCGCCGCCGCCGGGATCACGGACGGCGAACTCCTGCTGACGGACTGCCCCTTTGAGGAGCTTGATGCCGTCATCGCCAAAATGCGGCAGATGGGGATGGACATCGAGCCCACCGCCGACGGCGTACTGGCCCGCCGCGCCTGCGCCCTGCGCGGGGTGGACGTGACCACCCAGCCCTATCCCGGCTTCCCCACCGACATGCAGGCGCAGATCATGGCCCTCATGTGCCTCTCGGAAGGTTCGGGGGTGATCAGCGAGACGATTTTTGAAAACCGTTTCATGCACGTTCAGGAACTGATCCGCATGGGGGCGGACATCCGTCTTTCCGGCCATACCGCCATCGTCCGGGGCGTCCAGCGTCTGGCCGGGGCTCCGGTCATGGCCTCGGACCTGCGGGCCAGCGCCTCCCTCGTCCTCGCCGGGCTGGCCGCCAAGGGAGCCACCACGGTGCAGCGCATCTACCATCTGGATCGCGGCTACGAGCGCATCGAAGACAAGCTCAACGCCGTCGGCGCGCGCATCCGCAGGGAAAGCGAATAGCGGGGAATATTGGGGAAGGGAGGGGAGCCCTTTCTGGAG
>OFGR01001133.1_pt1 | contig 22797 bp, 19 predicted proteins | sample 1521811 | NCBI WGS metagenome assembly OFGR01 (sample SAMEA3504098, study PRJEB24116) | mouse gut metagenome | biome: mouse gut; feature: mouse-associated habitat; material: faeces | place: Denmark | collected 2011
AGTACGCGTCTGGGGGGCGTGAGGTCGCTAGTTCGAGTCTAGTCACCCCGACTAATAAAAGCAAAAGCTGAAAGAGTGCGACTCATTGGGTCGCACTCTTTTTTTGTGTCTTTGCATCAGTCTGTATTTTTATTATCTTTGCAGTAGATATGACTCCAACACCACGACATCTGATATTTACAGCGGCGATATTGTATGCGGGCATTCCGGCTCTGAACGCCGGAAATGACGCCGACTCCGTGCGCTCGGTAGAGCTAAAGGAACTGTCGGTCGGAGCACGTCGCGCAGGCCGCACTGTCGGTCAGTCGGCCCTTATTGGCGAAAGCCTCAACCGTGGAGAGCTGATAAGAGCAGCATGCTGTAATCTCGGTGAAAGCTTCAGCACCAATCCATCAGTAGATGTAAGCTACACCGACGCCGCCACAGGCGCCCGTCAGATCCGGCTACTTGGACTGTCCGGCACATACGTACAGATGCTGACTGAAAATCTTCCGGCTTTCCGTGGGGCTGCCGCACCATATTCCCTCGGCTATGTTCCCGGCCCCTGGATGCAAAGCATACAGGTGAGCAAAGGCAGTGCTTCCGTAAAAAACGGAGCAGAAGCAATCTCCGGACAGATCAACATCGAATATCTGAAGCCGCAGGCCGACGAAGCCATGCACATCAATCTATATACAGATACCGATCTGAAAATAGAAGCTAATTTTGACGGAAACATACATTTCCCCAAAACGTCCGATGGAGAGTCCGGCCCTTGGAGCACATCCATACTCGCGCATTACGAAAACTCGTTCCGTGATCATGACGGCAATCACGACGGCTTCATGGACAAACCTCGTGTCGAACAGTTGCACCTCGTCAACAGATGGGCGCGCGTATCTCAGAAAAACATATTCCAAACTGCCATAAACTTTCTGACTGAAGACCGCAGGAGCGGACAGCACGGCCATAACAAAGACAATCCATACCGTATAAAAATACGCACCGACCGCGCTGAATTTTTTGCCAAGGACGCAGTGATATTCAATCAGGAAAACGCTTCCAACATAGCACTGATGGCAAGCGGTTCGCTTCATAAGCTCGACGCAACCTACGGACACAGAAAATACAGCGTAGACCAATGGAATGCATATCTATCACTGATGTATGAAACCAACCTGCCATCACAGGCAGGCAACATATCAGCCGGACTGAGCCTTAACCACGACGCATACGAGAACGAGACTGCTACCGATAACGGTGGCATCCCCATCGCCCTACCCTCTCTCCCGAGGGAGACGACAGCCGGAATATATGCTCAATACACATATATCCTGGGCGAAAAGTTGACAGCTATGGCCGGGCTACGCGCCGACCACCCCAGCCACTACGGATGGTTCGTCACTCCACGCGCACATATAAAATATACCCCGATACCTCAGTTCAGCCTGCGCGGCGCAGCAGGAAAAGGATACCGCACAAACCACGTCCTGGCTGAAAACAACTACCTGCTGGCATCTTCGCGCGCACTTATAATAGCGCAGGATCTGAAACAAGAGGAAGCATGGAATTTCGGATTCAGCGCCAATACCGACTTCCGGATAGCCGGACGCCCATTCTCAGCATCAGCCGAATATTACTATACAAGATTCAGCGAACAGATAGTCGTGGATTTTGATTCAGATCCACATGCAGTCATATTCAGCAACCTCACTGGGCGCAGTTTCAGCCATACCCTGCAACTCGAGGCCAATTACGAATTATTCGACGGATTCAACCTCACCTGCGCATGGCGACTGAACGACGCGAGATCCGACTACGGCGAAAAAGGCCTTAGACAGCGCCCCCTTACGCCAAAATGGAAAGGCCTCGCATCCGTAAGTTACCGCATCCCACCGGGTCTATGGCAGATAGACCTTACGCTTCAGTACAACGGATCCGGACGCATGCCTGATCCATATACGCTTTCCGACGGGACATCATCATGGCCCGCAACATTCAAGGCTTTCGGACAGCTCTCCGGACAAGTAACACGCTTCTTCCGCTGGGGCAGCATCTACGCCGGAGGAGAAAACCTCACAGGATTCAAACAGAAAAACGCCATAATAAGCGCAGCAGATCCCTGGAGTGGCAACTTCGACTCCACGATGATCTGGGGGCCGCTACACGGAGCTATGGCATATGCGGGCATAAGAATCAACATCAACAGATAACCAATTTTTCAAAAACAAAGACATAATATAATGAAAACTAAAATCATCACCTTTGCAGCAGCCCTGCTTATCTCAGCGTCAGGCTTCGCCAAAGACATAAAAGTAGCGGTCTTCACCCCAACCCCCGAAATGCATTGCGCCAGTTGCGAGACACGCATCAAGGATAACATACGCTTCGAACGCGGCATCAAAAAGATCGACACCGACCTTAAAACACAGACAGTAACCATCAAATACGACGCGGACGCGATCACTGCGGAAGCAATCCAACAGGCATTCAAGAAAATCGGATTCGATGTAGAACTCGTGTCAGACACTCCTGAAAAGGACAAGAAAAAGAAAAACTAATAAATTCTTAAATAACAATCAATCATCATGTTTAAAAATCAGCCCAAAGGACTGTATGTACTGGCCCTCGCCAACACCGGCGAGCGTTTCGGCTACTACACGATGCTCGCGATCCTTCTGCTGTTCCTACAGGCGAAATTCGCCTTGTCTACAGCCACCGCGACTTTTATCTATTCTACTTTTCTTGCCCTTGTCTACTTCATGCCCATGCTCGGCGGCATGATAGCCGACAAATGGAATTTCCAGAAGACTGTATCACTCGGTATCATCGTCATGTTTGCCGGATACCTGGTGATGTCGCTGCCGACACAGCCAGGAGCTACACTCTCAATGGTGATAATGTTCGCTGCACTGTTCCTAATCAGCGCCGGCACAGGTCTGTTCAAAGGCAACCTGCAGGTTATGGTCGGAGACCTATACAACGATCCCCGCTACAGTGAGAAACGCGATGTGGCCTTCTCCCTTTTCTACATGGCCATTAACATCGGCGCTATGTTCGCACCCTCTGTCACAGAATATCTTTGCAGCATGGCCATGCACTCCAACGGCCTCGAATACAATCCGGCACTTCCCGGCTTGTGCAACGCATTCATAGCCGGAGAACTCACCGATCCCGCAAAGATCGCAACACTACAATCGCTTGCAGGCAATGTTTCTGATCTCGCACAGTGGTGTCGCACATACATGGACACACTCACCACCGGCTACAGCTACGCATTTGCTGTGGCATGCGGATCTATGGTGCTTTCGTTCCTTATCTATAAGCTTGGAGTCAAGACATACGACGGTGTAAGCGACGGCAAAGCCTCTGCAAACTCAACCAATGGCAAAGCAAACGCTCCCGAGCTCACCAAAGAACAGACCAAAAGTCGCATTGTGGCTCTTCTCCTTGTATTCGCCGTTGTGATATTCTTCTGGATGGTCTTCCACCAGAACGGAGCCACACTGACCAAGTTCGCACAGCAGTTCACCTCCACCACAGCCGGCGGCTGGACACGCATCGGATTCAACGTATGGGCTTTGGCTACAATAGTTGTCGCTGTGTACTCGGCATTCTCTATGTTCCAGAGCAGTACAGGACGCGCCCGCGGTATATCTGCCATAATATTTGCAGCTTCAATTGCCGGACTATATTTCATATATGGCAATACACCCGACGTTGTATCCGGGATACAGCCTCAGATCTTCCAGCAGTTCAACCCCTTCTATGTAGTTGCGCTCACTCCATTCTCCGTGGCATTCTTCTCATGGCTTGCCAAGAAGAAAAAAGAGCCCTCTGCTCCTCGCAAGATCGGCTACGGCATGATTGTAGCAGGTATAGCTTTCGGCATCATGGCCACTGTATCCCTTATGGCAGGACTCGGCATTGCTCCTGAAGATGGAGTAAGCCCCACCCTTGTGTCTCCGAACCTTCTGATAGGCGTGTATCTCGTGCTTACTCTCGCCGAATTGCTTCTGTCGCCTATGGGTATATCATTCGTATCCAAGGTAGCTCCTCCCAAGTACAAGGGCGCTATGATGGGCTGCTGGTTCGGCGCAACAGCCATAGGTAACTACCTTGTAGTCGTTCCCGCCCTTCTTTGGGTACATATCAATGTATGGCTGCTTTGGCTCATACTCCTGGCTCTATGCTTCATCAGCGCAGCGTTTATCTTCTCTATCATGAAGAAACTTGAGAATGCCACCTCAGATGCACCGGCTGAAAAACTCCCCGCCGATGTACCTCAGGATGACATAGAAAATGAAGCGATCTAAGCTAAAAGCCTCAACTTAACACACTTTAACCTGCTTTTAACAGCATCGGAGACAAGTGTAAACACAATGTCGCACGGATGTAACTCAAGCGTAACATCCGTGCGATAATTTTGCATCAGAAAATCCAAGATACTAAAATGCTTTCCGAAGCATTACAAGATATACCACTTGAGAATCTATAACCTGAGAAAACTCAGTATCAAGTTCAAATAGATAGTAATTATTGAATAATCGCATAACAACATCATTATCCCTTTGAGATGTGGACCGTCGAGACTGACGTTCCACATTCTTTTTTTATGCTACTGAAGCATACAATAATCCCGGAAAGACATATAGCAGTCATCCCGGGAATTGTAATATTTTACAGACTATATCAGAATTCGCTTGAAAAATGGAAGCGAATCTTAGGAAAATCATTCTGAGCCATAGTGAGCACATAGTTTGAATCGGCGAGGAAGACATCGCGGCCCTCGCGGTCTGTGGCCATGAACTGATGCTTGCGTTTCTTGAATGCAGCCAAAGCTTCCTGATCATCGCTCTCTATCCAGCACGCCTTATACAGCGATATGGGTTCCCAACGGCACTGCGCGCCATATTCATGCAACAGACGATATTGTATCACCTCGAATTGCAGTTGACCTACCGTGCCGATGATCTTACGTCCGTTGAACTGGTTGGTGAATAGCTGGGCCACACCCTCGTCCATCAATTGCTGGATACCCTTGTCAAGCTGCTTGCTTTTCATTGGGTCGGTATTCTCGATATACTTAAACATTTCGGGAGAAAAACTCGGCAGCCCCTTGAAATGCACCAGCTCGCCGGAAGTGATCGTATCTCCGATCTTGAAGTTGCCATTGTCAGGAATACCCACAATATCACCGGGATATGCCTCGTCCACCACACTTTTCTTCTGCGCCATAAAGGCAGTAGGCGCTGCAAATTTCATGGTCTTGCCCGTGCGAACCTGCTTGTAGTTGGCGTTGCGCTCAAATTTTCCGGAACATATCTTGACGAATGCTATGCAAGAGCGGTGGTTAGGGTCCATGTTGGCATGTATCTTGAATACAAATCCGCTGAAAGCTTCTTCTTCAGGCGAAACGGTGCGTTCTACGGCCTCTACAGGTTTGGGAGCAGGAGCTATCTCCACAAAGCAGTCAAGCAGTTCCTTCACACCGAAAGTATTCAGGGCAGAACCAAAGAAAACCGGTGCAAGACGTCCTGCAAGATATTCCTGAACATCGAACTCAGGATATACACCCTCGATAAGTTCAAGATCCTCACGAAGCTTCTCTGCATCAGCTTCTCCAACAGCTTCCTCGACCCTTGGATCAGATATATCGTCTATCTCGACACGTTCGGTGACTTTGGTTTTGTTAGGAGTGAACAGGTCCAGAGAATGCTCATAGATGTTATATACGCCCTTGAACTTCGCTCCTATATTTATAGGCCATGAAAGCGGACGCACATTTATCTTCAGTTCAGCCTCAAGTTCGTCGAGGGTCTCAAATGGATCGCGTCCCTCACGGTCGAGCTTGTTTACAAATATGATCACCGGAGTATTTCGCATTCGGCATACCTCCATTAGCTTGCGGGTCTGCATCTCCACGCCCTTGGCCACATCGACCACAATGATCACAGAGTCCACTGCCGTAAGCGTACGATAGGTATCCTCAGCGAAGTCCTGGTGTCCGGGAGTATCAAGAATATTTATCTTGTAATCTCCATAGTTGAACCCCATCACAGACGTGGCAACAGATATACCGCGTTGTTTTTCAATCTCCATCCAGTCGGAAGTAGCGGTTTTCTTTATCTTGTTTGACTTCACCGCACCCGCCACATGGATTGCCCCGCCGAAAAGCAGCAGTTTCTCTGTAAGGGTAGTCTTGCCGGCGTCAGGGTGTGAGATGATGGCAAATGTGCGCCTGCGTGATATTTCTTCGTTTAGTGTAGACACTTGTAAATAGATGATGGGGTTACTGAATGTTCTTGAATCGGATAATTGCATCGGAAAGACTGTCTTCCCAATGTGGAATGGAGACACCGTATGTAGCTTTCACGAGACTTTTGTTCAGGACTGCATACATGGGACGTGCGGCAACTGTCGGATAATCGGAGGAACATACCGGCTTGACCTCAACATTGCTCCTGCCGCTAAGACGCAGCACAGCCTTTGCAAAGTCGTACCATGAAGCCACACCCTCGTTAGAGTAGTGATATATACCGCTCACCCACTGTGGAGACAGGAGTATCGTGGCTATCATGCAGGCAAGATCCCTTGCATAGGTAGGTGTGCCTATCTGATCGGCAACAACTTTCAGTTTTCCTTCACTGTCGCCTTTGCGCAGTATAGCCCCCACAAAATTACGCATAGTATATGGTGAATACAGCCACTGGGTACGGAGAATTACCGAATCCGGAGCAAGACCGAGCAGAGCAGTCTCGCCCTTACGCTTGGTATTGCCGTAATGAGACAGCGGGGATGTCTTGGCTGATTCAGAGTAAGGAGTATTAGCAGATCCATCATATACATAATCAGTAGACACGTGTATGATTCTGAATCCAAGACGTTCGGCATTTATAGCAATATTGCGCACAGCCTCTACGTTAACTGCTGTACAAAGACTTTTTTCCTCCTCCGCAAGATCCACAGCCGTATAGGCCGCACAGTTGACAACATGAGTGAATCCGCCATTCTCAAGAAATGTCTTCACTGCATCTGCATCCGTAAGATCAAGATCATCACGGTCTATATATACAACGCAGTCGCCCACATTGCGTTCGTCAAGCACATCATGAAGTTCACGGCCAAGCTGACCGAGACAACCGGTGACAAGTATTTTCATAATCCGTTTATTTTTCCTTTTGCAAAGTTAGTGAATATTTTTCAGATGGATGCCGTAGTGAATCTCCAACTTTCAGCTACTGTCGTAAACGTTGTTAAATTAGATTAAACATACATCCGATTTGGATATATTAGTATATATTTGCCGTGGATATTCGTTATCATAGTACTAATACACTACTGCAATATGCCGTAGACATAACGAAAAAGGCGCTCCTCAAGTGCTCACTGTGGCACAGGCGCTTTTATAACTCAATCCACCGGCATCCAGAAGTTCGGCTTACGTCCTTTCTGGATGCCATTCTTTTAGACACAAACAGCGGACACCATAAGTATCCGCTGTAATATTTTTAGTGCTATTAAAGTATTTATTTGCTGTCGATCTTTGAAAGAGCGTAGCTATAAGCTCCGATCATAATTGCCTTGGAAGCACCGACACGTGTGATAGCCACACCTGTGCGCTTCATCGGGTCATAAATGACAGTATCATTGCTGCCATAAACTTTCAGTTCCCGTGAATCACCCATTGCAAACTTGGCGAATTCAAGCTCGTTGTCGAGATCGAATACACGCATCTGCACACGCTGCACTTCCTCTCCGCCAAGAGTACGCAGAGATGAGCGCATTTCATCGAGCAACGACGGCATGATATACTTTGCAGCACCCGTGATTCCTCCGCCTATAACTACAAGCGAGTCTGTCAGTGTCACAGCCGTAGCTATGGCATCGCCGGCAATTTCACCAAACATGGCGAACGCCTTTCTTGCGGCTTCCTTATCGCCCTCTTTATCACCCTCAGCGATCTTGAATATATCGAAAGGAGTAAGATCAGCCGGAGCATCCGGCACAAGGTTTACATACTCACGGATTATAGCCCGGATAGCGGCGCCTTCCTCTGCGATAACATCAGGCATGCGCTTGTTGCGCAGACAGAATGTCTCCACACATGAATTGTTGCCAATATTGAGTTGACCATTTATCACCTCGCCTATGCCGAGACCTGTACCGAATGTGAATCCGAGCAGGTTCTTGTAGCGCTTTGCCGAACCAAGTTTCTCCAGCTTGTCGTTGATCTCCGGCAGAATACCGCCGATAGCTTCGCCAAAAGCATAAAGATCTCCATCGTTGTTGATATAGACAGGCAGGTCGAATTTCTGACGAAGGAAAGGCCCGAGGGCAACGCCATCGCGGAACGACGGGAAATTGGGAAGGAATCCACCTATAATACCGGCTTCATAGTCGGCCGGACCGGGGAAAGCGAAGCTGATTGCCACGGGTTTCTCCTCAAGCTGCTCCATGATGCGGGTGAATCCATCGACCATAGTCTGCAGACACAGGTCGAGATCTTTAGCGTTGGATGGCAGCGTCACCGGTTCTACAATGTTCTCATAGCCACGCATGGCACTGAATACTAAGTTCGTGCCTCCTGCATCGAGAGTCAGGACTATACGGTTGTCAAACTTATACATTTTGTGTTTAGTTTTTATGGTAATCTTATCAGATATAGGTAGTCACGATCTCGGCATCTTCAGCCTTGATTGTTACGGCAGATATTGTCGACGGCACAAGCACAGTCTCACCCTGTCTGAGTTCGGTCACACGACCTTCATTGTCGGTAAGGACTGCATTGCCTCGAGTGGAGATTATTACACTGAATGAATCGCGTGACTTGAGATCCAGAGACACTTCACCTTTCACCTCAATGAGTGTAGTGGTGAAGAAATCGCACTTTTCCATCACTGTCTCCACATTGGCTTCAGGTGCAAAATTAGACACCTGCATCTCTGTGTCGTCATAGTTGATGGCATCCACACTCTCCTCTATATGCAACTGTCGCGGATTGCCCTGGGCATCGCGCCGGTCATAGTCGTATATACGGTATGTGATGTCTGAGGCTTCCTGAATCTCAAGCACAAAATTGCCTCGGCCGATACTGTGGACACGTCCTGCAGGCAGGAAGAACATATCGCCCTGCACCGGATAGTATTTACCAAGCACATCCACGATAGTGTTATCTGCCACTTTGGCGCGGAATTCATCAGGAGTGATTCTGCTCTTGAATCCGGCATAGAGATATGCTCCCTCGGCAGGCATCACACTGTACCACATCTCGGTCTTTCCAAGAGAATCATGGCGGCGGGCAGCCAGAGCATCGTCGGGATGAACCTGGATGGACAAATCGTCGGTAGAGTCAATGAACTTGATAAGCAGAGGGAAGTGCTGGCCAAAACGGGCATATAGACGTTCTCCCATTATCTCGCTTCCACGTTCAGCCATCAGCTGATTTAATGTCCGGCCTTCAAACGGGCCTTCCGACACTACGGACTCATTGCCCTTCATGGGAGACAACTCCCAGCTTTCGCCCACGTGATCGCCCTGAGAAGGCATGTTCTTGAACTGTGCAATACGGGTTCCGCCCCAGATCACACTCTTGAAAATAGGTGTGAACTTCAGAATAGGTAGATTGTTTTCCTGCATGACTATGCGATATTTTCGGTATTGTTTTTGGTTTTCTTTATCCTGCAAAGATACGTAATATACATCTAAATGTCAACTTATCTTCCAAAAATCAACATGCGGAAAGAAAGCGCCTTAAACGGGCCACTGTTCTTTCCGCACGCAGAAGTATTATTTCTATTTCAGATATGATCAGCCAAGTGCCTGGAATCCGCTGACTGCGACATCACGGGAAATCTTGCTTACAAGCCCCTGAAGCACTTTGCCCGGGCCGAGCTCTACAAATTCAGTAGCGCCATCAGCTACCATATTCTTGACTGTCTGAGTCCAACGCACGGGTGCTGTGAGCTGGGCGATAAGATTGCCCTTGATCTCGGCCGGATCAGTGTGGGGAAGTGCATCCACATTCTGATATACCGGGCAGGTGGGGACTGAGAACTGTGTGTGGTCTATAGCCTCGGCGAGTTCGGCGCGTGCGGGTTCCATGCAGGGTGAATGGAATGCTCCACCGACTTTGAGTTTAAGAGCACGCTTCGCTCCGGCTGCAAGCAGCAGTTCGCAAGCCTTGTCGATAGCGGGTTCTTCACCAGATATTACAATCTGTCCGGGGCAGTTATAGTTGGCACATACGACAACGCCTTCCACACCGGCACAGATCTCCTCCACCTTCTCATCGGGAAGTGCAAGCACAGCAGCCATAGTCGAAGGCTTGAGTTCACAAGCTTTCTGCATAGCCTGAGCACGGGCCGATACCAGACGGAGACCATCTTCGAAACTGAGCGCACCTGCGGCAACAAGAGCGGAGAATTCTCCCAGCGAGTGACCGGCTACCATATCGGGCTTGAAGTCCGCACCCAATGCTTTGGCAAGAATCACCGAATGAAGGAAGATGGCAGGCTGTGTAACCTTTGTCTGACGCAGATCCTCGTCTGTTCCGGAAAACATGAGATCCGTGATGCGGAATCCAAGTATTTCATTGGCTTTCTCAAACATCGCGCGGGCTTCCTCATTATTATCATAGAGGTCCTTACCCATGCCTACAAACTGTGCCCCCTGACCGGGGAATACGAATGCTTTCATATTTTTTTGTATAATGATTAGTTTCTAATTATGCTGCAAATGTACGCAATTTATGTCTTTCCGGCAAGTCCGGGAATGCCGACGCGAACCGCATGCTACCGGCTGCATCAGAATTCGACACTCAACCGCACATTTATCTGCCTGCGGGTCAGATAATTCGGAACTGCATACTGGATATTGTTCACATCTGTAACCCAGTAATATCCCGACACATTTGATATGTCGAACAGATTGAATACATCAAGGCCGAGCCATGCGCTGCGGAACACTTTGCCAAGGCCCGTGCGAGGCTGGCCTTCCTTGCGTTCGCCGACAAGCGCATATGCGAAGCCGATGTCGAGACGTTTGTAGGCCGGTGCACGGAAATAACCTCTGTCGCGACTTCCGCGCGGAGGTGTCACGGGCAATCCATCGGAGAATATTCCTCTGAGACTGAACTTGAGTTTCGGAAATTTCGGGAAGTAGTCAGTAAAGAACAAAGCCACACTGTAGCGCTGATCGGTTGGGCGCGGCACTTTTGCTCCGTTTAGATCTTCCTGTGTCTTCATAAGAGAGAAAGACAACCATGAGTCGCTTCCTGGTACGAATTGTCCGAACAGTTTGAAATCAAGTCCGGTGGCATATCCTTTAGAGGTATTCTCTCCGGCATAAGTCACTTTCAGGTTGTCGATTTCATATGGAATCAGATTGCCAAGAAGCTTGTAATACGCCTCACCTGTAAGTTTGAACGGACGGCCGAAAGCCCTGAAAGTATAGTCCGCACCTGCGATGAAATGCACAGAGCGCTGACTCTTGATATTATTGTTGAGTTCAATTACGGTATTGCCTTCGGCATCCTCCACCGCCTTGCGATACTCTTTATAAAATGGACTCTGGTAATAGAGACCTGTACTGAATCGCATTGTCCATCGCGAATTACGCTCAGGTACAAATCCGACGCTCAGGCGTGGGGACACCAGCCACTCGCGATTATAATCCCAATAACTCAACCGCACTCCGCCATTAACGGTAAGCAGACCAGCTGAAGTAGATAGCCTGTATGCATCCTGCACAAAAGCAGAGAAACGGTTGGTGGAAAGATCGTGACGGGAATCAAGGTTGTATATCAGACGAAGATGCTCGCCATCGGCCGGCAATGAATACCCGGCGGAATCGCGCAACTCCCACTCGCGGGAGCGATCGTGAATGCGCTCGTGGTTAAACGATATACCATACGAAAGATTATGATAGTTGATTCCGGTATTGCCCCTGAATCCTACCGACATAACAGATGCCTTCAACCTGTTGCGGGCATGTTCCATATACTTTCCCACACCCAGTTCGCCGCCCACGCCGGAGTCGCCCCCTGTTCCTGCCTGATCGAGCCAGTATTCTCCCGATATGTCGTATGCTACAAGCTCGTTAGTCAGATAGCCTGACGCAAGGAGTGTGAAGTCGGTCTTACGCGATGGCTTGAACTGCAAGGAGAGAGCGCCGAAGAATGTCTCGAACCGGTCCTTCTCCTGTCCGTCGAAATATACGGTGAATTGCTTGGCGTCGGTCATCGTACCGAAACTCGTGGTACGGTTGCGGGGTATGAATTTATAATTGTTTACCGCAATATTTCCAAGTACAGATGCTGTCCATTTAGGATGCAGACGGTATGTCATGAATGTCTGATAGTCGAAGAACCGGGGATCATATTCACCTTTCTCGTCCATAGACTGGAGCAGCGACGCATTGCTCTTGTATCGCAGGCCATGAAGCATCGAAAAGTTCTTGGTACTTGTACCCACAGCAAGACTGCCACCCATAAGCGACACTGAGGCACTTCCTTCGAAACTCTGCGGCTGGCGGTAGGTTATGTCGAGTACCGACGACATCTTGTCGCCATATTCGGCCGCGTAACCTCCTGTTGAGAATCCTATAGCACCCACCATGTCGGGGTTGATGATACTAAGCCCCTCCTGCTGTCCGGAAGATACAAGCTGCGGACGGTATACCTCGACACCATTTATATATACAGAGTTCTCATCATACGTGCCGCCGCGTACCGAATACTGCGAGGACATCTCATTGTTGGAACGCACTCCAGCCATAGTCTGTATCACAGCCTCCACGCTTCCGCCGGTAGCATCGGGCGAAGCGTGCACGGCAGAAGCACCAACCGTCTGCATCTGCGACGTCTGCTTAACGAAATCCGTAACCTGCACCTCGTCGAGAGCACTGTCTTTCGGAGTCATTTTCACATTTAGTGTCACATCCCCTTTTGCATTCACAAGCGTGCGTCTGGCATCTTCATAGCCTATGCAGGTGAATATCACACGGATGGTATCAGCTTCCGGCGCCGACAGCGAGAAGCCTCCGTCAAGCCCGGAAGTCCCGCCGATTGCAGTGCCTGCTACCCTGACTGTAACAAACTCCATAGGCTCGTTCTTCTCATCAGTCACCTTGCCGCGGATATTGACACCCGCAGCAGCACTGACAGCAGTCAGAAGAAGCACTACATATATGATAATACGTTTTTTCATCTATTGAATAACGCATCGTCATACTTTAAAATTGTATGTCCCGCATACAAAAAAACAGAGAATACGGCAGCGTTATACACTGCCAGTACCCTCCGGTTATCGACTTTGGTATATCAGCGGCCTATCACCATATATTCATATTGTCCCGGTCCTACGCGATAACGTGTCATTCCGTAACCGCGTTCGGCCGCCGGTCCTGAAAGCGGAGTCCCGAGATTGGAGAACACATCGTATGTGCTGTGGCATACCGGGCATTCCGCCACAGTCTCTACAATCCTGACCCGAATGTCCGACTTGCATTCATACGGGCATGCAAGGTCATAGGCAAGCGGCTGATTGTTGACATCGCATACAAGAAGTACTCCTCCGAATCCTGTATACGTAAGAGCTGTCCAGGGAAATCCTGCCGGCTCGACATTCTTTATGAAGCGTCTTGACTCAAGCGCCCCTCCTACACCGTAGGCATTCCAGTCGCCCACCGACACGAAATCAATTCTCACCGGCACTGGAGGCAGGCGGTCGTCATCTATATGTGAACATCCGGTTACGGCAGCCATTATAGACAGAAGGGCAGCACTCGCCGCCCTTCTGATTATCGTTTTAATCATATGTGCCATCAGTTAGAGGCAAGTTTAGCCATCAGATCTCCGAACTTGTCGGCAGCCTCCTGCATCTTAGGTCCGATAAACGGACGCAGCATTGCTGGAATCTCCACCTCTACGGAGGTCTGGAGTTCAGTGGACTCGTCGGACTTTGAAGTCAGATCGACACCCATAGTCAGAGGTACAGGAGATCCTACCGCACCGAGCGCAACACGCGACGGAGTACGCTCTATGACTTTCAGCGTGATAGCTCCAAGCTGCGGTGTATTTATGATAAGCGCGTCTTTCTCAAAACGTACGTCGCCAACCTTATCGGCAACTTCTGCGGGCAATTTATCGAGTGCACCCTGAAATGCAGTCAGATCTTCGAACTTGGAAGCGATGGTGGCAGCTGAAACTGCCACTGTCACCGGTTTTGCCTTATATGTAGCCATGTTTGTATGCTTTTGTTTAACCTTTGATCACTCCATCGGGAGTCCAGTTGGCGGGATCTTTACGCCACATTTTCAACGTATCGATGTCGCTCTCGTTGATGTAGTTTGTCTCAAGCGCAGACTCAAGCAGGGCATTGTAGTTGGAAAGTGCCACCTGCTTTACATTAGCATTCTTGAAAGCCTCGGCCGCAACGGGGAATTCGTAGGAGAATATTGCAATAATTCCAACCACCTCGCAACCAGCCTTGCGTATAGCCTCAATGGCCTTGAGTGAGCTACCTCCTGTTGAAATCAGGTCTTCCACTACCACAACCTTCTGTCCAGGCTTAAGATTTCCTTCGATCAGATTCTCAAGACCATGATCCTTGGGTGCTGAACGAACGTAGGCATAAGGCAGACCGAGAGTGTCAGCCACAAGAGCGCCTTGGGCTATGGCTCCTGTAGCCACACCGGCTACAGCATCCGGCATCTCAAATTCCTCAAGAATGGCACGGCACAGCTCAACCTTGATGAAAGCGCGCACGTCGGGAAACGACAGAGTCTTGCGGTTGTCTGTGTATATGGGCGAATTCCAGCCCGAAGCCCATGTGAAAGGATTACGTGGCTGAAGCTTGATCGCACTGATGTGAAGAAGTTTTTCTGCTAATAGACGGTCTACTTGTTTCATTTCTGAGTGATATTTCGTTCTGTCTGAATTGAATTATTTTGCAAAAATACAAATTTTATCCTGTTTCGCACTCTCTTATGCTGCTTTTTTAACAGCAAATAGCTTAACCACTGGTGTAATCCCCTGCTACTGCGCTTATTCTGCAGGTTCTGCGCTCTTGCGTAGTGTATAATGGAATTCGAGACCTCCTTCACTGGCATTAGTTATGGAGATTTCTCCACCGTGGAACACTACTGTATCATAGACTATCGGAAGCCCGAGTCCCGTTCCGCAGCTTTTGCGTGATCGTCCTGAATCCACACAATAGAAGCGCTCGAACAGATGCGGCAGATGTTCTTCTCCGACACCTACCCCATTATCATAGAATGTAAAGTGGTAGAATTCATCATCCTCCGAATCAATGCGCACTCCGAGCTTCGTACCCTGCGAATACATCACAGCGTTCTTTGTCAGATTATGCAGCATGGCCACAAGCAGCGAGAAGTTACCGTCGACAAACGTACCCTCCGGCACATGATTCTCAAACTTCATGTCGCGCAGCAGACCTGATTCCTCATTCTCGCCCTCGACAGTAAGCACCACGTCGTGATAGTCAATGGGTTCGGTAGGTATCACGTCCGCGCCATCGTCGAAGCGGTTGAGAGTACTTATGTCCTTTATGAGCGAATCCATGCGGTTGATATTCTCCTGCGCTTTCCGGATGAAGTGGTCACGCGAGCGCTCGTCCATATCAGGATTGTCTACAATGGTATCAAGATAGCCCTTGACAATACATACTGGAGTCTTTAGCTCGTGAGACACATTGTTTGTCATGCGGCGCTTCATCAGGTTCTTCTCCTCTATGGTCTTCAGCGTCAGTTCATGCTCGCGCTTCATATTTTTCACAGCCTCCGACCTCGCATTGAAAATATGCACTATCTGACGGCCGATCTCGCCAAGTTCGTCGTGTCCGAATTTATCATCCGGAATAAAACTCTCGTCATGGGCTGCGCGTGTGGCGAAATTGCGCAGACGCTTGAGCGTGTTCGAGACATATGTGGTGGTGAGGAATGCGACAAGCGTGATAGCCAATGCAAGAATACCGATAGCGACCCAGATTTCCGTAGCACCGCCCATCAGGGCATCGGCGACCATAGAGTCATATGGCACTGCGGAATACACAACCACATTGCGGTCCTGCGAGTGGGTGATCGAATAGTACAACGACTTCTGCCTGTGGCCGGCAAGCTCCAGACGATGACCGTCGTCGCCAACTATCTCGGTATTGGGAGCATTACGGTCAGCCTCATCGAACGGCAGCAGTTCGCCACGGCTATATATGCACACTCCGTTTACGGCATCATATACAGATATGCGCATCTTACTGTAGATAGGATCTTCGCGGTAATACTGCCCGAGAAACGCAAACAGATCATAGACATCGTTGTCCACCTCGCGCTCGAAAAGGATACGCGCGTTTATGAAGTCCATCATCTGACGCACCTCGTCCTGGCGCATGTCTTCCTCGCGGTGGTATTGCCACCACATCATGCACCCTATCATCACCCACAGCAATCCTATCAGCGGCAGAAACAATCGCCACTGATAAGCGAGCTTAATCTTTAAAGCCATAGCCGAACCCCTGACGTGTCTGGATATTTCCGCCATAGACCCCAAGCTTTTTGCGCAGACGCGCAAGGTTGGTATCCACGGTGCGGTTTGTCACGTTCACATCGTCGGCCCATACATTCTTCAGGATTTCATCTCGAGTGTATATGCGATTGCGGTGCGAGATCAGGAACAACAGGAGATCATACTCCGTCTTGGTGAGCTGCAACTGTTCTCCGGCAATATAGACCATCTTGTCGTTGCGGCTCACGCGCAGGTCATGAAACACGATGTCCGGTTCGTAGTGTCCTGATGCGATATTGGCTGCAACTTCCTGGGAGATATGGCTGCGGCGCAGCACTGAACGCACGCGGGCGCGCACTTCGGTCAGATTAAACGGTTTGGTGATATAGTCGTCAGCTCCCATGTTCAGACCCATCACTTTGTCATCAAGCTCGTCGAGAGCTGAACAAAACATTATCGGAGTGTTTTCCGTACCGGAGGTGTTGCGCAGACGCTTCGCGAGATCGAACCCGCTGAGCCGTCCCATCATTATGTCAAGTATGAACAACGAATATGAGGCTGTGTCTTTTTCAAGCGCTTCCTCTGCTGAATATGCGCAGTCAACTTCATAACCGTCTTTTTCAAGATTGAATTTCATAAGTTCGCAGACCGATTCCTCGTCGTCCACTACAAGAATTTTAATTCTCATATTCAATGCATTATGTTTCCGGATGTTACATCCGTACTTCGTTTGTTCTATTTTTATGTCGTAAAGTTACACATTTTGCAGGGCTTTCAATGATTAAAAAACGTTAAAACAGTCTAACCATCGAACCATCCTGCAATGCATGTGTTATAGTGTTATAATTACTATAATTTGCACTGTGTTTTTTCATGGTATTAGATTTAAGGTTAAAGAATCAAATCGGTCGTCGGGAGACGACCGATTGTTTTTTATGTCCATGCCGCTATCAGACATGAATATCAGAAGATCTGTTATTCTGCAGGAAATCCGGAGGTAGGCATAAGTGTGAATCCGCCCACGGAATCTGCCACGACGATCAGCGCTTCCACTCCGTCCACTGCCTCTATCATGGCAAAGGCACTGTCGGCAGGCATAGCCATCACCGCAGTTGCGAAAGCATCGGCAAGCATACACTGCGGGGCTATAACAGACGCCGACAATGTAGACGTCTTTACAGGATAGCCCGTACCCGGACTTATCGTATGCCAAGCCCTGCCATAACCTTCTATCTGTCTATAATTTCGATAATTTCCGGAGGTAGCCACTGCACATCCGTCAAGCGTAAGCATACGCATTCGTTCATGCGCGGCCGGATCTTCGCTGCGGGGGGCATCTATCTGTATGCGCCATAGTTTTCCACGAGGGTTCACGCCTGATGCAACTATCTCTCCGCCAATCTCAACCATGTAGTTGTCCACACCATTTCGGCGCAGCATATCGGCCACAAGATCGCAACCGTAGCCCTTGGTGATTGCAGAAAAATTGAACTGCATGCGGCCGTCAGGCTTGCGCACATTCAAATTTTCATCAACCTCTACTCCGGATATACCGATGAAGCTCATCACGCTGTCTATTTCAACCTGCGAAGGTGCATATCCCGGATGCCCGTCGAAACCGAAGCCCCATAGATTGACCAAGGGGGATACCGTAGGATCAAAAGCCCCGTCACTGAGGGCGTTGACCTGCTTGGAAGCCGCCATCACGCGCGCAATATTTACGTCTGCCACAGAATCTGTACCCATATTGATGCGCGAGATAGTGGAGTTGGGCAGAAACGGAGACAGCGAGTTCTCCACTTCAGAAAACACGCGCTGCACAGAGTCCACCAAAGCTCCATCACCTTGATATACTATCCTGTATGTAGTGTGCCAGACAACTCCTTCAAGCACACGATACTCGCCTCCGCTACGTGTGCATGCGGCCATTACGGCGAGTAATACCACCACTATATAGCCATAGGATAATGATCTGCGCCACATAACAAGATTAAAAACAGACTAAGGTAAGTAAGTAATCAATAAACAAGACCGATATTGTCGGCCCAGAGCGTAAGACCAAGTGTTCCGATATAAGCCTGACCGCTTCCTGCCGACAGCATCACGAGCATATGAGTCGGGGTAGCATCAGCATCATCCCAGCCCACTTCCCGGACAGGAACCATCTTACCCTTGGAATTGCGCGCCCAATAGTTCTTGTCGTCAGGGATCAGCCCCATATAAGATTTATAATCCTGACGTCCGGTGATGTCGCCATAAAGGACCGGTATCTGGTGTCCGTTGACCCATCCTTTTGTCGAACGGGCATAACGCTTACGACCTGTGCCCACACGCTTTGCATATATATTTCCATCTTTATCCTCCCACCTGCGTTGAAGAATAATGAACACTTCCGCGCAGTCTGTACCGGCATAAGTCTTCTTTTTGCCGAAACCGCTGGAATATGTACGCAGACCACCTACCGGAACTTCAAGCTTATAGTCGAACTGCAATGCTTTCGGTCGCTTTGTGAACGGCACACCCATCTCCATATTCGAATATGGATTCTTGGTGCTCTTGATTGGCTCGATCATCTTGCCTAAGAATATAGATCCCGCCACAAGCACGTCGATATTTATTATTCCCACCGCCTTGCAGTGTTCAAGCAAAGTCTCCATCCTGACGCATTTTCCATTAGGTGCGCTTCTGACGTCCGGAAACACAGCATTGCTCGTCTTTGTGATACCCATCACCTTGGCCAGCACATTGCAGGTAGCCCAAGGCGATCCTCCACGGTTGGTATATGGTTCGCCCGAATCATCAGTACCATCAGGCGCTATCTCGTACACTTTCTTATGATCGCCGCCTATGACCGCTGATTCCTTGATATTCCGGATAAGCCAGTGATTCATGTCGCCAAATGCTATCGGCTCAAACGTATCTGCAAATGATACACCGGCGCATAACATCGCAGCAGCAATGATGGATAATTTTCTCATATCCTTTGTATTATATATGATCCAACAAATAATTACACCGGGAGCTGCGTCAGCCGCAAATATGATCCCGGATAAACCTTTACGCTGCAAAATTAGTGAAAATACCTAACATTACGGCATAAAAAGCATTTAGGCACAATAAAAAGGCATAAGTAGAAAAAAATATCATTAACTTTGTGGCTTAAATTCAAGCCGCAAGCCATCCCGCGGCAGCATTACCGACAAAATCAGACATAGATTGAAAAATATGAGCCAAATATCAAACAGAGTGGCCTCACTCGCCCAGTCGGCCACACTGGCAATGTCGCAGAAAAGCCAGGAGCTTAAAGCGCAGGGCGTCGATGTTATAAATCTTTCAGTCGGTGAGCCGGACTTCTTTACTCCGGACCACATAAAGGAGGCCGCATGCCGTGCCATAGAGGAGAATTTTACGTTCTACTCTCCTGTGCCGGGATATATGTCGCTCCGCAAAGCTATCTCTGAAAAACTGCATCGTGAGAACGGGCTGAGCTTCGCCCCCGAGCAGATCGTGGTGAGCGGAGGCGCAAAGCAGGCACTCTGCAATGCCGTACTTGCGCTTGTCAATCCAGGCGACGAGGTCATAATCCCAACTCCTGCATGGGTCAGCTACGTGGAGATGGTGAAACTTGCCGAAGGCGTCAACGTAACCGTACATGCAGGGCTTGATCAGGACTTCAAGATCACACCCGCACAGCTCGAAGCGGCGATAACTCCCCGCACACGCCTTATGATCCTGTGCTCACCATCCAATCCTACAGGCAGCGTCTATACCAAAGCCGAACTTCAGGGACTCGTGGACGTGCTGGCCAAGCATCCTGACGTAACCGTAATTGCCGACGAGATCTATGAGCATATCAACTTCACCGGAGAATTCACATCCCTGGCATCATTCCCCGAAATTGCCGACCGCGTGGTAGTGATCAATGGTGTGTCCAAGGCCTATGCCATGACCGGATGGCGCATAGGATTCATGGCTGCGCCGCTGTCTATTGCAAAAGCATGCTCCAAACTGCAAGGACAGTACACCTCAGGCGCATCTTCAATAGCACAGAAAGCGGCAGAAGCTGCTTATACAGGTCCTCAGGACTGTGTCGAGACAATGCGCAAGGCATTCGAACGCCGCCGTGACCTCGTAGTTGGTCTTGCAAGAGAAATACCCGGTATTAAAGTCAACGAGCCGAAAGGCGCGTTCTACCTGTTTCCCGATGTGCGTGAGTTCATCGGACGCACCACACCTTCAGGCTATGTATTGGAAAACTCTGGCGACGTGGCCATGTATCTGCTCGAACACGCACATGTGGCTACAGTAGACGGCGCTGCTTTCTGCTCTCCGGGCTACATCAGACTGAGCTACGCGACATCAGACGACAACATACGCGAGGCAATGAGCCGCATCTCCAAGGCTCTCGGCGAACTCAAATAGCAACCTATCCTAAAAAACATAATCACATATACATGGACTTCATAAACGAGATAAAGTGGCGTGGCATGATACATCAGATGATGCCCGGCACTGAAGAAAAACTCAGCGAGGGCATGACCACGGCATATATAGGCATAGACCCGACTGCCGACAGCCTACACATCGGCCACCTCGTCAGCGTAATGATGCTCAAGCATTTCCAACGCGCAGGACACAAACCTATAGCACTCGTGGGAGGCGCAACCGGTATGATCGGCGATCCTTCGCTCAAGAGCCAGGAGCGCAAACTGCTCGACGAACAGACATTGCGCCACAACCAGGAAGCCATCAAGGCACAGCTCTCCAAATTCCTTGACTTCGATTCCGACAGCCCTAACGCCGCCGTTCTTGTCAACAATTACGACTGGATGAAGAACTTTTCATTTCTTGACTTTATCCGTGACGTAGGCAAGCATATCACTGTCAACTATATGATGGCCAAGGACTCTGTGAAGAAACGTCTTTCCGGAGACTCGCAGCAAGGCATGTCGTTCACCGAATTCTCCTATCAGCTTGTTCAGGGCTACGACTTCCTTACCCTGTTCCGCGACCGCAACTGTGTGCTGCAGATGGGAGGCTCAGACCAGTGGGGCAACATGACCACCGGATCAGAACTCGTGCGCCGCACTCTCGGCAAGGAAGTATATGCACTCACATTCCCTCTAATAACCAAAGCCGACGGCGGTAAATTCGGTAAGACCGAAAGTGGCAACGTATGGCTTGATCCTCGCTACACATCGCCTTACAAATTCTACCAGTTCTGGCTCAATGTATCGGATGCCGATGCAGAGAAGTATATCAAGATATTCACTGAGCTCACCCGCGAAGAGGTGCAGGCTCTTGTCGAGGAGCAGGCAAAGGATCCCGGGCTGCGCCCTCTTCAGAAGCGTCTCGCCAAGGAGATCACCACTATGGTGCACTCTGCCGAGGATTATGAGATGGCGGTGGAGGCCTCGCAGATACTTTTCAGCAATAAGGCGGGTGAGATACTCCACAGGATCGACGAGGCTACTCTGCTTGCTGTAATGGAGGGTGTGCCTCAGTTTGAGATATCACGTTCCCTGATTGCCGAAGGTGTCAAGCTTGCCGACCTGCTCACTGACCATGCCGCAGTGTTCCCTTCAAAGGGAGAGATGCGCAAGATGGTGCAGGGTGGCGGAGTGTCCATCAACAAAGAGAAGATCTCTGACGCTTACGCACCTGTGAGTGCCGACATGCTGCTCAATGACAAGTATATCCTTGTGCAGCGCGGCAAGAAGAACTATTTCCTGCTTAAAGTAATTGATTGATAAAACGACACACCGTTGCGTATGCGTACATCCAATGAGTTGGACGGTGTCACACTCCTTGGTGACACACACGTAAAATACCCTGACCAATACACCCCCGAGGTGCTTGAGGCTTTTGTCAACAAGCACCCGGGCAACGAGTATCTTGTCACGTTCACATGTCCGGAATTCACATCACTCTGCCCGAAGACCGGTCAGCCTGATTTTGCCAAGATACTCATCTCCTATATTCCGAGAGAGAGGATGGTGGAGAGCAAGAGCCTTAAGCTCTATCTTTTCAGTTTCAGGAATCACGGAGATTTCCATGAGGATTGTGTCAATATAATAATGAAGGACCTGATACGCCTTATGGATCCGAAATATATCGAGGTCAAAGGCATTTTCACCCCTCGCGGTGGCATTGCCATACATCCGTTCGCCAATTGGGGCGATGACGAGCATCAGGGACTTGTGAAGTCAAGGCTGCTTGCCTCCTTCCCCAATGAGTAAACCGGGTAAAGTTCATACTTATAATGATTTCAAAGATTATGCAAGGTAAAGAATATC
>OFGR01001137.1_pt1 | contig 22764 bp, 35 predicted proteins | sample 1521811 | NCBI WGS metagenome assembly OFGR01 (sample SAMEA3504098, study PRJEB24116) | mouse gut metagenome | biome: mouse gut; feature: mouse-associated habitat; material: faeces | place: Denmark | collected 2011
AGTTGTGTGTCAGGTCGAGAAGCCCCTTGGTTACATCATCCTGTTCACCGAGAGCGGCAGCGTAGTTGGCCGGTTTGTCGTTGACGGTAAAGTCTCCAGCCTGAACAGCTTTCTCACTCCCGATTCCACTTATGTTGAAAGCGGGCGATATTTGCCGGACGTGGACGGCTCCTACGGGGAAAATGACTGCGGGATATTCTTCTTTACCCCGGACGGTAAGTATGTCGAGTGGACTGGTACCTACCTCTACTCCGATATTCCGTTTGAGGTGGATGACCCGGTCGTGAAAGTCGGAGGGTAATCGGCATGAGAAAGACACTAACAGCTCTGGGGGCGGTTGTTTTGACCGTCCTCATTTGCGTTGCCATCGTGCTCGTCGGCTGGGGCAACACCTGGTTCACGAATAAGGTGGACTACGTCAACCAGAAAATTGACGATGCCACCAATTACGAAACCCGCAAAGAGGTTGAGGATAGCTGTCGTGCCATGGTCTCGTCTTACGAGGCCGACAAGCTGACCTGGGAGCAGTATAAGGACAGTGACAGCTCCGAGCAACGTTCCTGGGCCGACCAGGCTAAGATGCGGGCAAATCGGACAGCGGCCAACTACAACAATTATATTCTCAAGAACTCCTATGTTTGGAGCGGGAATATCCCTGATGACATTCTGTCGGAGTTAAAACCGATTGAATAACTAATTCAAAAAGGTGAACCTGTTTACCGGCAAGAAGATGTCCAAGAGTTTCCGCGGCCGTAAGCAGAACAAGAAGAGCTCCTACAGCCACCTTTTCGCGTACTAAGCTATGGTATCCCACGAAAAACCCGTTTAGGCCACCAAAAGGCGAAATCGTATGGGTTAGGGGCTGTGATTCCGATGGAACTCTGCGTTACGTCATCACCAGCAATAAAACACGAGATCGTTACTTTCTCTATGCTCGAAACAACGGCGAGTGGAGAAAGACTGCCAAAACCTGGTCCCCGATTGCTTTCGAGGGCCGGGTCAAATTATATTAGGAGGAATGCAGCATGACCAAAGAAGAGCAGGTCATTGAGACCATCAGAAAAGGGCCCGAAATGAGCCCGAACGAGTACCAGCGGCTTGCGCTCCGGACGGCATCCGAGGAATCCATGAAAGATCCTCTGCTGAACGGCCTGCTGGGTCTCGGAGGTGAAACTGGCGAGTGCCAGGATCTCTATAAGAAGCACCGCTTCCAGGGCCATGAGCTCGACAAGGCTAAGATGGCCAAGGAGCTGGGTGACGTGTCCTGGTATTTGGCGCTCACGGCCTATGCCATCGGCTATAACCTGGAGGATATTTTTAAGATGAACATCGAGAAGCTCAAGGCCCGCTATCCCGACGGCTTCAACTCTGACCAGAGCCTTCACCGAAAGGCCGGCGACGTGTAAAAAAGGTTGTCGCTTATGAAAAAAATCTATGTCATAGGCAGTCTTAGTAAAGACAAGCGAATACGAGAAGTTGCCGAAATGATTAAAATCAGATGTAGAGTACGTCCATCGCCAACCCACAAAAGCAAAGGAATTACTTATACGGGAATGTTTCTCAAACATAGAAACAGCGGATGTTGTTGTCGCAGTAGAAAAAACAAGAAACATTTTCGGGGATGGAACCATGTATGAACTGGAGTATGCTAGGCGTTGTGGGAAGAAAATTATCTTCGATAACGGCGGAAAATTCGGTGAATTATTCATCCAAATTTGCTTGGCTACCAGCGAGGAGACATGATTATGGACTATCACGAACAGTTTGTTGAGTTCGACAAATACTGCGCCACCTGCCAATATGAGAAGAATTCCGAAGCCGAAGAGCCTTGCGACGAATGCCTGGAGCACCCGGTAAACTGGGAGACAAGTAAGCCGTACTGCTATAAACCAGTCCAATAAGGCCATAAATCGACGAAAAAAGAGAGCCTGTAAAGATGCAGACTCTCTTTGGTCCTTTATGAGGCCACTGTGTCGAAACGTTAAGTTCAATTTGGCTGGTGACTGACTGAAGCCGAGGATACGCTTTTCAAATGGAATTCACCATAAGGCAGGTCTGTATCCCGGTTATATTTTGCATTGGCGTAAACAGTTACGCAATAACACATCCCGATCACGAGAATCGCGGTGACGGCAATCATGGGATTCCCGAGGTCAAGGGTTGATTGTTGGGTAACAGGAACTGCTGAGGCATTAGTCATGGTCGAAAACCTCCTTATCAGGCTTCGACACAATGGCCTCATTTATATTACCATGAACCTTTTGAATTTACAAGAGAGGAGTTGTCATTTATGAATGAAAAAGTTATGCGGCACAAGGAACTCTGTGACGGGCTGAACACCTTGTACGCTCGCAAGAACCACGACTACGGCGACAGCTTCCACCAGACATTTGTCGAGGAGGGGTTGGCTATGGCCCGCATCCGGCTGGGGGACAAGTTCTCCCGCTTTAAGACCCTGTCCCGTATCTCCCCCACCGACAGCGCTCAGCAGCAGGTTACTAATGAGTCCATCCGGGACACGCTCCTCGACCTCGCCAACTATGCCATTATGACCGTTCTGGAGCTGGATCAGGCGGAGGCCGAGCGGGCTGATCCTTACAGCGGGGAGGATTAAAATGGCGGATATTCGTCTTATCACAAAAGATACAGTCTTGCCTCCTCTGAGGCATATGGACTGGGATGTAGTTATAAACGGCGTACCTCACTATGTCGTAATGATTGACGGATATGTCCACACCATCGGCGGCAGGTATGGAGAAAACAACCTGTGGGCTTATCCCAGAGACAAAGCTCCCACTTATGAGACCCTTATCGAGTTTAACTGCGATAATCCCGTAGCCTGGGGTATCAGCTACGAACCCAAAAACTACACTAAAACAAAATGGGACGAGGAATCGGCCAGAAGTGGTGGTGGCGTTGCCATTACTCGTAACGGCGAGATATTCTGCCATGTCACAGGCGGCCTAAACTACGGCATTGATAAAGCTCGGGCTATGATAGTCGAGTTCGGCGAGCATCCGCTTGAACTGAATGCTATCAATTTTGACAAGAAGGCGATAGGCCGTAAAGTATGGTGGCGAAGTGAGCCTGCTATCATTACGAATTATATTTCCAAACAGGCCTGTGTCATTCTTGAACCGGATGGTATCGACCACTTCACTGTCCCCGCCGAGTTTGCTCAAGAGGAGCCTGACTACTACGAAGATGGAAATGTGAAGGCCGACATTCTGGACCGCAATATTTGGTGGTTCAGAGATTAAAGGAGGATAAGTAAAATGTTAGCTAAACTTCAGGAGCGCTGGTACTTCCTTCTCGTTCTGATGGACGCGGCTGGTATGGCTTGGGCTCGAACGAAACAGACGCTCCGCGACCTGCTGGATATTCTCGTCGCGCTGGTCGGGCTCTTATTCGACACTGAAACGCTGAGGAACAAGATCTGCGCTCTCCTGCTTATCGCCTCTACGCTACCGGTTATGTTACTGGAGGGTGACGCTACAGCCACGGTTTTCATGGCGATGATTGCCGTTCCGACCTTCTTCGCCAAAGAAAACTGGATTTATCAGAAAGAAAGGCGCGGCTGTGGCTCGTATACACTCTAAAGGAGACGTTCAATGGCTCGTCCCTAACAGAAAAACTCCGATTGCTTACAGCACAAAGGCTGCGAGCGATTTGATAGTACTTCTGGCCGAAGAAGGAGGTACAATCATAGAGGTTCAAAATAAGATCACTTATGATGCTGAAGCAAAAGCCGTACTGCAAGCTTATATTGATCGAGGCTATGGAGATGTTGAAGCGCGTAAGTGGTTCAAATATTGATATTTAAGAAAGGACTTATGTATGAAAGACACCATCAGAAACATTCTCCTTGCGTTGCTCGCTGTCATCATTGTGTCGGGCGGGACCTATACCGCTATCCAGTGGGACGCCATCGTCGGAAAATGGGAAATGGAGGCGGAGCGGGAGGTCTTCAAGCAGACAACCACCTACTCCGAGGCTACTGCGTCCTTCCTCGCCGACAGCTACAAGCAGTATAACGACGCGGAAACCGAGGCCAACAAGAACACCATTATGGAGTACGTCATCATGCGGTATCCCAACCTCGATACCAACTCCATCGACAACGACACCCTTCGCCGGTTCTATAACCAGTGCCTCAATCATTAAAAAAATACGGAGGAAACGAAAATGAAGAAAGTTACGAAAATCGCCGCCCTGCTCCTGTGCGCCGTCATGATGACCTGCCTGATGGCGGGGTGTGATGAAACCACGCGGATGAAAGAGGAGAATTATACCGAAAACACCAAGACGCAGATACTGGATATGTATGGGCTCCCGGAGGTGTCTAATTTCTTTGAGTATTCCCAGCTCAAGGAAATTTATGAACTCCGGGATAATTCCAACTTGATCTGCTACTGGTACACAAAGAATGATATGTCCGGCAAGTGGGTCTACCAAGGTACTTGTGTGGGATATGGTATCCCCTATGGGGCGAGTATCACAAACCCTGAGCAGCGTGTATATAGCGGTCTTGCGCTGCCTCTTGCGGAACCGAACGGGCTGTACACAAACGGTCTTTCCACTTCCGCGACCTGGATTCTGACTACGGACGCCAAGGGAAACATTATGCCTACTTACGTCGAAAGCGAAATCACCATCAGCCAGTCCAAGATGGATGCCCGGCTCTGCGAGGACTGGTCGATTCCGTCCGACTATTAACACATACAGAAGCTTACTGGTGGCGGTGTTCCTACACAGGGATGCCGCCGCTCTTGTTTTTATTCCAAAATTATATTTTTCCAAAGGGGTATTGCCACATGACCATCATCAAACGAAACGGCACTGAGGTTGTCTTCGAGTCCGAAAAAATCGCTAATGCGGTTACGAAGGCGAACAACAGTGTCTCTGAATCCTGCCGCATGACGGCTGCGCAGATTCAGGAAATCACGGAGGCCGTCACCAAAACCTGCGAGGCTATGAGCCACGCTCCGTCGGTGGAGGAGATTCAGGATCTTGTCGAGCGTCAGATTATGGAGCACGGCGCATTCGATGTGGCGAAGAGCTACATCACCTACCGCTACACACGCTCCTTGGTCCGCCGCTCCAATACGACTGATGAGAAGATTCTCAGTCTCATCGAGTGTTGTAATGAGGAAGTAAAGCAAGAAAACTCCAACAAGAACCCTGTGGTGAACTCGACCCAACGAGACTACATGGCCGGTGAGGTTTCTCGGGACATCACAGAGCGTCTGCTTCTTCCTGCCGATATTGTGGAGGCTCACAAGGAGGGCATCATCCACTTCCACGATTCTGACTACTTCGCTCAGCATATGCATAACTGCGATCTGGTCAATCTGGAAGACATGCTCCAAAACGGGACCGTCATCAGCGGCACTCTGATTGAGCGGCCTCATCGATTCTCTACAGCGTGCAACATCGCAACCCAGATCATTGCTCAGGTGGCGTCCAATCAGTATGGTGGTCAGTCCATCTCTTTGACCCATCTGGCGCCATTCGTTGATGTCAGCCGGAAAGAGATTCGCAAAAAACTGGAGCGGGATTTGGCCGATGTCGGTTTGAATGTTGGCCCTGAACAGATTGATATTTTGGTGGAGAAGCAGCTCCGTGACGAAATCCGGAGTGGTGTGCAGACTATCCAGTACCAGATTCTCACTCTGCTGACGACCAACGGCCAGACGCCTTTTGTGACCGTCTATATGTATCTAAATGAGGCCCGCTCCGAGCAGGAGAAAAAAGACCTCGCTGTCATCATCAAAGAAACTTTGGAGCAGCGACATGAGGGCGTGAAGAATGAGTCCGGCGTGTGGATGACCCCGGCCTTCCCGAAGCTTATCTATGTGCTGGAGGAGGACAATATCCGGGAGGGAACGCCTTATTGGTATCTGACCAAGCTGGCGGCCAAGTGTACCGCCCGGCGGATGGTTCCAGATTATATTTCTGAGAAGAAGATGCTGGAACTGAAAGGCGATGTCTATACCTGCATGGGCTGCCGCTCCTTCCTGACGCCTGACCGCTTCACTGACGCCGGCATCGGCAACATTGCCAATGCGAAGAACTACGTTCCCGGCCAGCATAAATACTATGGAAGGTTCAACCAGGGCGTGGTCACCATCAATCTACCGGACGTGGCCCTTTCCTCTGGCGGCGACAAGGAGAAGTTCTGGGATATTCTCAATGAGCGGCTGGAGTTGTGCCACCGGGCGCTTCTGTGCCGGCACGAACGCCTGAAAGGAACTATTTCGGATGTCTCTCCGATCCTATGGCAGTACGGTGCTCTGGCTCGACTTGAGAAAGGTGAGGTTATTGACCGGCTTCTGTACGATGGATATTCTACTATCTCTCTGGGTTATGCTGGGCTTTATGAGTGCGTGAAGTACATGACAGGAAAAAGCCACACCGATTCGGAGGCCAAACCCTTCGCCATTTCTGTCATGCAGCGGCTCAACGATGCCTGCAAGACTTGGAAGGCTAAGAGCAACGTTGATTTCAGCTTATACGGTACTCCGCTGGAATCCACCACCTACAAGTTCGCCAAGGCCCTTCAGCGGAGGTTCGGTATCATCCCCGGTGTCACAGACAAGAATTATATTACCAACAGCTACCACGTCCATGTGACGGAGGAGATCAACGCTTTTGAGAAGCTGCGGTTTGAATCCGAGTTCCAGGCTTTGTCTCCCGGTGGGGCCATCAGCTACGTTGAGGTGCCCAATATGCAGAACAATCTTACTGCTGTGCTACGTCTAATTCAGTTCATCTATGACAATATCATCTATGCCGAGCTGAACACCAAGAGCGACTACTGCCAGTGCTGCGGCTGGGACGGAGAGATTCAGATTGTCGAAGAGGATGGTAAGCTTCTGTGGAAATGCCCGCAGTGCGGTAACATGGATCAGACGAAGATGAATGTGGCTCGTCGGACTTGTGGTTATATTGGTAGCCAGTTCTGGAACCAGGGTAGGACCCAGGAGATTCGGGATCGGGTGCTACATTTGTAAAGGAGGACAAAATGGACTGGAAAGATAGTGTAATCTGGTTACTCAGATTTGCAACTGTCGGAATACTTTTGATTGGTATTCTTTTGGGTCTTGCTATTAGCAAGATATTTTGAGGAGGACGCGATGAACTATTCGCTCATACGACCTTGCGACATAGCCAACGGCCCGGGCGTAAGGGTTTCCTTGTTCGTCTCGGGCTGTACGCATTACTGCCCTGGCTGCTTCCAACCTGAAACATGGGATTTCAACTATGGTAAAAAGTTTACGGACGAGACCATATGGGAAATTCTTCGTCTGCTGGAACCGAATTATATTGACGGATTGACCGTTCTCGGTGGGGAACCTTTGGATCAGCGGAACATGGACGATGTATTGGCGTTGCTCGATGTGGTAAGACGAATGGGGGCGCCAGAAAAAACAGTCTGGCTCTATACCGGTTCGACTCTTGAATTCCTCAATGCAAGGCCTTACAAATATGGTCGTCTGACAAAAAGCATCCTTAATAAGGTTGATATTTTGGTTGATGGTCCTTTCGTCGAAGCGAAAAAAGACCTGCGGCTGAAATTCTGTGGTTCATCGAACCAACGCCTTATTGATCTGAGAAAAACGGAAGAGACTGGTAAAATCGTCCTATGGGAAGAGGTGATTAATATTTGTCCGGGAAAGATAGAAAGAACTCGGAAGGCTATTCCGATCCAACGGCTTACGCCGCTATGAGGAATATCAACCGAGACGAAGATCGTTACAACAAACTGCGTAGGGTCATTCTGAACATCTGTGAGATGGCGGGCTTCGAGATTCGGGGCCCGCTTGTTCTTATCGACAAGAAAACGGGAAAGGTTTGGAGGCGATAAGCGTGGACATTCTCAGCAAGCTCATTATATTCCTGATCCGGATGAAACTGCATCTGAGAAAGGGTGAGCAGTTCCAGTTCAACAATCAGAAAACCAATGCGGTCTACTGGTTCACGGAAGGGACACTTATGAAGATGGAGCATGGACTTCGCTACGAATCCAGCGTCAGCTTAAATTGGCTTTTCGATAAGGACTGCAAAATTAGGACTCCTCACGTAATTAGGATTGCTGACGGTTTTCGGAGGTAGATATGAACCAAAACGAAAATTACAACGAGGTCATTGTAGGGATATGCCACGATGCTGCTCTCTTAGCTGAAATATGGGGAGCATTTCAGAAGCTCTTTGGAAACTATGTGGAAGAAGCGATTGCGGCGCTTACCCCGGTTGCCGAGGCTTTAGCTGGTCCGATCCTCTTTGGTATTGAAGCCCCGAGCTTGTCCGAAGAAGAGATAAACCGTATTATCCGAACGGTCGATGATGGACGAGAACAGGACGCCGCGTCGAAAAAGCGTGTCATAAAGCCGCTCAGATGCCCTCTGAAAGCCAGCAGTCACTACAATTATATTCCCAGAACACCCCGTAACCTGCCTTATCAGAGGCGGACATTTTAACAAAAAAAAGGAGTAAAAATCATGATTATTCTGTTTATCATTCTCGCTATTATCGCCATCGTTGGTATGGCTGTCACCTCTGCTTTCCGCAAGGGCCTCGACAAAGAAGATTATGACTACAACCACAAACGGGTTATGCTCGGTCTTGTCCGCGGTGCTATCGTTGCCGTCTGTGCCGGTATTGCCGTACTCGCTACGTTGATTGGCGGAGTCAAGATTATGGACCAAACCGAGGTCGGCATTGTCAAAACCTTTGGCAAGGTTGACCATACAATCTCCGGAGGTTTGAACTTTGTAAACCCAATTTCCGATACAGTCGAAGTTATGGATCTGTGTGTCCACGTCCGTGAGGCCTCCTTCGCCAGCTATACCAAAGATGCTCAGCCCTTAACCGCCGCAATCGAGTACCAGTATGAGCCCATTGCCGCCCAGGCCATGAACATCGTTTCTCAATACGGTTCCTATGAAATTCTGGAGCAGAAACTTCAGGCCGCTGTTGAGGAGCGTGCAAAAATCGTCTTCGCCCGGTACGGTGCTATGACCCTTCTGGAGAATCGTGCTACTCTTTCCGCTCAGGTGCAGGAAGAGGTAAAGGAACTTGAAGCCCTGTTTCCGGTGAACTTCACTCAGGTAGTCGTTAAAGATATTGACTTCTCCGATGCTTTCGAGCAGGCTGTTGAGGCAAAGATGCAGGCAGAACAGAATGCGCTTCGGGCTGAAAACGAAAAGCAGGAGGCTATTACAAGAGCGGAGCAGGAGCGAGAAGTCGCCCGCGTCGAGGCGGAAGCTGCTGTTCTGGCCGCTGAAGGTGAAGCTCGTGCGCTGGAAATCATCCGTGAGTCTCTTGAAAATATGCCCGATACTTGGATTGCTCAGCAGTATCTGGAAAAGTGGGACGGCAAGCTGCCTCAGTTCATCACTGGCGACGGCTCCGGTGTAATGCTGACACCTGATTTAGAGTGATCGGTATGAAACTTCCGAGTAAGGAGAATGTTGTATGAGCTTATCACGATTAGCCACCAGGTGCCGAACTTGTCCGTTCGTAGACACCTGCGACCATAAAGAGATGGAAGCCTACGGGGTTCTACCTCTTTCGACACAGCAAGAGATTATTATATTCTCAGAACCCAGCGGGGAAGACCTGATACGAGCGGCCAAGGAAGTCAATACGGACATGCTCATCAAAGAGATTGCCCGTGTATTCCAGGTGCCTGAACGACTGCTCAGGAGGTGAGTAAAATGCGGAATCTGAAGTAAGCAGTGGTGGCGATTTTGGCCCGGATCTGTCTAACTTAGGATAGAAATTCTTCTAAGCTAAGATAGAATTCGGGCCAGGATCTGCTACTATCTTTTGTAGTTGCAGGTCAAAATTTGGCCAGTTTTCTGCCCACTTTCCCACTTTTGTTTTTGAATTGGTCAGTTTTTTGAAGGCTGGAAAGGCCTTGTACGGACGTTTTGGCCAAAAAAGTGGGTTTTTGCCCATTTATTTTTCAAAAGTGGGCAGGTGGAAACCGTTGCGGCACAAGGATTTGCGGGTTTTCTGCCCACTTTCCCACTTTTTCTTTACACTTAAATGCAAAAAAAAAATAAAGAAAAAATATATAAAGTGGAAAATAAAAGTGGGCTTTTGGCCAAGGTCAAACCATAACATAAAATTTGCGTTTAGAATCGTCATAGAAAGGAGACGAACGACTTTGAACGAACAATTTGCAATCGGTTCTGTTCCTGTGTCTATAGCAGCCAAAGTGTATGGAAGAGATGCATCTTGGGTTAGGGCCGGTATCGTATGTGGAAGGGAGAGAAAACAGTAACTGAACTTGAACACAGTAGCGCTCCAGCATAAAACTGGGGTGTATTTTTATGCCAAAAGTCGGCCATGAGTTTGAGTCTCAGCAAATTTTTTAGGCTACGTGATGACATTCCATCTTTCCTTTCTCCTGAACATGTGATATACTGACCTTGCCACACAACTTTATACTTTTTGATGGCTACGAGGAAATACCTTAGCAAAAGGTGTTCCCTCTCTTTCCTCATACATATCGTAGCTATCGAGGGTTGTGTGGCAGCAATGGAGAGAAACACTTTTGCAGGTGCGTCTCTTCATTGGGGCGCACCTTTTTTTTATTTTGTCCGGATTTTGGAGGGAAGTTTATGGGTATGGAGCTGGATATTTTGCGTGGATGTGAGATAGCCCCTGTTGATGAGACTATTGATTTGGATAACGTCCAAAAATTTATCAAGCTGGAACCTACACAAGGACAGAAAATGCAGATTAGTGCTCTCATGAATCAACTTCCGGCTTTGATTGGGGTAAGTACCTTGTCAAAAACTATGATGCTTAGGTTTCCAGAAGGTGTCCAGGGCACTTTGATGCAGTTGAAGAGCAATGGCGGCTACACAACTACGCTTAAAAGTTTGGAGACCGGAAAAATCACGGGGACTGCTTGGTTGGAGTCCGCAACTCCGCAAGCAATCTGTCTCGGTGCATTTACTGCGATGTCTGTTATCTCTGGACAATATTTTCTCTCGCAAATTAACAGTAGTCTGACCCAGATTTCTTCCGGTCTTGACAAGATTCTCGAATTTCTCTATGGAGACAAGCGGGCCGAGCTTCTGTCTGAGGTCAGTTTCATCCGATTCGCTTATAAAAACTATAAATCTGTTATGGAACACAGCGAACAAAGAATTGCTACTCTTATTAGTTTACAGAATGCTAAAAAGGTTGCCATGAAGGATATTGAGTTTTATTTGTCTGACCTGGTTTCTACTATTGTTGATAAAAAGAGTAACGACGTCCAAACCATTGCGCCTAAAATGGTCCGAACCAAGGAATGTCTCGACCTTTCATTGCAGCTCTACACAATGAGCAACCTACTGGAGGTCTACTACTCCGAGAACTATGACCCCAATTATATTTCATTCGTGCAGTCAGAAACATCTGGCTACATTGATAAATGCGAGAAACGATCTCTCAAATGTTTTGGGCAACTGCAACCGCTTCTTGCTGGGGCCAAAGAAGGTTTCTTTGCAAAAATCAATAAGGCCGAGTATATTCAAAAGGTTGATAGTATTGTGGCGGAGTTGGAAGCAACCAATAGTTCTCCCCTTCAGACTACACTTCAGACCGCGCTGGATGAAACAAGCAAAGAAAAGCAGTATTATTTGAACCAAGATGGCGCTGTATATTTGAAAACGGCGTAACCAGGAGGTGAAATATTATGGCCTCTAAAAAATCGAATGGCGGAAGGAAGGCCATTGCTCCTTCTGTGATATCTGCCTTGACAATAGCCCCGGCCATAATCAAAGCGATTGAGGAGCTAATGGATAAGTTTCCCCTTCTATGATTGCCTGAACCTGTTGACAGATGGAACAGAAGTAGATATCAAAGGCTATCTTTCTTCTGAAGACACAGCATTCGCAATGAAGGTAAAAGAGTCGATGGAACGATCTTAACCCCTCCTGCCAAAATTATATTTTCAGAACAGAGACGCCGATTATGACGTCTCTGTTTTTCTTTCCGCCAAAAAAACAGACTCTTTTATGGAGAGAAGAGGGAATGTGTCAAACTTTTTCTATTTTTTCTGTTATTTCTGTTGAAAGGAGGCCTTTTCATGGCCAGGAGTTCCCGCTTGGAGAGTGGTTTTCAGGACCGGCTCATCAATAAACTCAAAGATCTCTTTCCTGGGTGCATGGTCTTCAAGATGGACCAGATCCAGGGCATTCCCGACCTGCTTGTCCTCTACAAGAATAAATGGGCCTCCCTGGAATGCAAGAGGTCTGCGGGGGCAAAGAGACAGCCGAACCAAGAATACTACGTCGGGAAGATGAATGAGATGTCTTTCTCTCGTTTTGTCTCCCCCGAGAACAAGGAGGAAGTGCTCAATGAGCTCCAGCAGGTCTTTGCAGAAAAGGAGGACGATGAATTGTGACCTTTAGCTTTAACCGTCATCCGAATTTGGAAGGTCAGCACGCCTTCCTCAGCGCAAGCAACTATCACTGGATCAATTACAGCGAGGACAAGGTTGAGGAAACCTACTCCAGATGGAGAGCTACTCAAAAGGGAACCAAACTTCACGCATTCGCTGCTGATTGCATCCGCCTCGGGCAGAAGTTGCCCAGATCGAAGCAGACACTGAATATGTATGTCAACGATGCCATAGGCTTCAAGATGACACCGGAACAGATCCTATACTATTCACCCAACTGCTTCGGAACGGCTGACGCAATTATATTCCGGAACGACTTTCTCCGCATCCACGATTTGAAGACCGGAGAAACGCCGGCCAAGATGGAGCAGCTGATGATTTATGCGGCGCTCTTCTGTCTGGAGTATGGTATCAAACCCAGCGAGATCGGGATGGAACTTCGTATTTACCAGAATGATAAAGTTCTCTGCCACAACGCCACTGTGGAAGACATCTTCCCGATCATGGACCGTATCATCACATTCGACAAAATCATCAACAGAATGAGGGAACAGGAGGGGTAAAGCATGAATCCGATTCAGGACGATGACATCCTGATGCACTATGGCGTCAAAAGACGTTCTGGGCGCTATCCGTGGGGTTCCGGCGACAACCCCTTCCAGCATGGCGGCGACTTCCTCAGCCGCGTCGAGGAGCTTCAGGCCCAGGGCAAGGCTGAAAAAGAGATTGCCGATGAGCTGAAGATGTCTACGACGGATCTGCGGATGCAGGTTCGGGTGGCGAAGCATGAGCGGCGTATGGTTCTGGCCGACCGGGCGAAATCTTTGAGAGAAGAGGGTAAGACCCTTGACGAGATCGCTAAAATCATGGGTTACAACAACGACTCCTCGGTTCGGGCCCTTCTCAATGAGAACACCGCCTCCAACAAAAATAAAGCGCGGCAGACTGCGGAACGGTTGAAGCAGGAGCTTGCAGAAAAAGGCGCCCTTGATGTTGGCACCGGGGCTGAGCGTGAGCTTGGCGTTTCCAGCGGTGTCCTTCAGGAGGCGCTTTTCATTTTGGAAACCGAAGGGTATAACCGATTCGGCGTTGGTGTTCCTCAGGTCAACAATCCGAAGAACCGCACCATTACGCCAGTTATATCCGTACCGGACATTGACCAGCGTCAGGTTTATCAAGACCTCGCTTTGGTCAAGTCCGTCGGAGAATATCACAGCACTGACGGCGGAGAGTCCTGGGATAAGCGAGAATACCCGGCCAGTATCGGCTCTGACCGGGTAAAAATCCGCTATGCCGAGGAAGGTGGCCTTGGGAAGGACGGCGTTATCGAGCTTCGTAGAGGCGTTGCTGATTTGGACTTGGGCGCTTCCCACTATGCTCAGGTCCGAATAATGGTTGATGGAACCCACTATCTTAAGGGTATGGCCATGTACTCCGATGACATGCCGGATGGTGCAGACATTATATTTAACACCAATAAACGATCCGGAACCCCGAAGATGGATGTTCTGAAAAAGATCCAGGATGACCCGGACAATCCCTTCGGGGCGTTTATCAAAGCGAATGGTCAAAGCTACTACCCCGATCCTAATGGTAAGTACATCGACCCTGAGACTGGAGAGAGGCGGTCGTTATCGGCAATCAACAAATTAAAAGAAGAGGGCGACTGGGATAGGATGAGTAAAAACTTATCTTCTCAGTTTCTTTCTAAGCAGCCCATCAAGCTGATTCAGACCCAGTTGGACTTGACCTATGCGGATGCGGCGGATGAGTTTGCCGAAATCTGCTCTCTGACCAACCCTACTGTGAAGAAGAAGCTGTTGATGGACTTCGCCGACGAATGCGACTCCGCCGTCGTCCACCTGAAGGCCGCGGCACTCCCCCGCCAGAGCACCCAAGTTATCTTGCCGCTCACGGCGATGAAGGAAACCGAGATCTATGCCCCCAACTACAGGGATGGCGAGAAGGTTGCCCTTGTTCGGTATCCTCATGGCGGAACATTTGAGATTCCCATCCTGACTGTCAACAACAAAAACAAGTCAGCTATTTCTATTCTGGGTCCCCGGACCAGGGATGCTGTCGGTATCAACGCCAAGGTTGCGGAGCGACTTTCGGGAGCGGACTTCGATGGCGACCAGGTCGTTGTCATTCCTACCGGTGGGAGGGTGAATATAAAATCGACCCCCGCCCTTGCTGGATTGAAAGACTTCGACGCCAAAGTTGAATACTCCACCGAAGGCAAGACCGGTATCCGGCTTCTCTCAAAAGAGGCCACCCAGATAGAGATGGGGAAGATTTCCAATCTCATCACCGATATGACGCTAAAAGGGGCCCCCGAGAGCGACATCGTGAAGGCCGTCAAGCACAGCATGGTGGTCATCGACGCCGCCAAGCACAAGTTGGACTACAAGCGGTCCGAGCAGGAGAACGACATCTCCACCCTCCGTAAGAAGTGGCAGGGCTACATTGACGAGGCCGGCAAGGAGAGAGGCGGCGCTTCTACTCTGCTGTCTCGCCGCAAGCAGGACGTTGAGGTTCCTGAGCGCCAGGGCAGCGGCCGTATCGACAAACAGACCGGCAAGGTCGTCTACAAGGAGTCCGGCCGTACTTATCTCGACAAGAATGGAAGAGAAGTTCAGGCCACGACCAAAATCAAGCTGCTGGACAAGACCGAAGACATTCGGACATTGTCTTCCGGCACCTTGGTTGAGGATGCCTATGCTGACTACGCCAACAAGATGAAAGCTCTGGCCAACAAAGCAAGGCTGGAATACGTTGCGACGCCGACTTTGGCGCGCTCTGCCAGTGCTGCCAAGACTTATCAGCCTGAGGTGGATCGTCTTACTTCGGCGCTCCGTCTTGCTCAGCTCAACGCTCCTCGTGAGAGAGAGGCTCAGCGCATCGCCAACGCCCGTGTCAAGGCGAAGATTGAAGCCAACAACATCACCGACAAAGATGAGATCTCCAAGATTCGCAGAGCTGCTATCAGCGACGCTCGTGTTGAGACTGGCGCAAGCGGCAAAGGAACTCGTATCTCTATCAGCGACGGTGAATGGGAAGCGATTCAAGCTGGCGCAATCTCTGACACAACATTGAAAGAGATCCTGCGATATGCCGACCCTGACGTCGTCCGTGAACGCGCTACACCAAGAACAAGAACTGAGGTTTCCGAAGCTCGGGCAAACAGAATCAGAGCAATGGCGAATTCTGGTCATACAAATGCCGAAATCGCTGACGCTTTGAACCTTTCGCCTTCTGCTGTGTCGAGAATTCTCAATGAATGAAAGGAAGTGAGAGCGAATGGCTAAGTGTGCTTTAACTACAACCGACAATCCCTATGACCCTTTTACCCAATTCGACGCCTGGTTCCAGTTCGATGAGGGCAAAGGCTACCATTCCTGTGCCTATTTGGCGCGTATCGCTCGTACTTCCGATCAGCTCTCCGGCGCTGAGAACGAACAGGAAATCGAGCGTGCCATTGATGACATCATCAAGTACAATCCCCTCGGTATCTATAAAAAAGTCAAGACAACTGCTCAGCCTGAACCTGCGGTGACAGCCTAAACGGGTGCTTCCACCCTTGAAAATGAGGCGACTTCGCTTTAGTTGGTCGCTTTGTCTCGTCTTTTGCCGAAATCATTAACAGAATTGGTGTTTAGGCGGGTAGACTCGAAGATTTTCAAGGGTATAGGGGGTACCCGTGAAAACCACACCCCCTGTGCATCGCGGTGGTCTTTGAAAATTCTCCGGGGATATTTTTTGAAAATTGTTTTGGTCTGGGGCGGCATTTGAACGAGCCCACAAGGCGAATATTGGTCGGCGAGTCCCTTTTTAGCTGTTTCTTGCTTTCGTCGGAGACACCTCCTCTCCTATTCACCAAAGAGCGAAAGTTTGAAATGGCTTTTTCTCCCTCGCCGGCGGATTCGTTTATGCGGGCTCCTTCAAATGTCGCCCTAAACCATTTCAAAACCTACAGCATTCCCACAGTATTCATTGCAAAACTAACCGAGAGGAGGTGGCAAGGTGGCGAAAGCTGTAAAACCGTCTGGAACGACAAAGTCCCGCACCCCTCTAACCCCGGAAGCAAGAGAAAATCAGATGATATCTTTGGCCATGGACCTTGCCGAACAGCAGTTGCGAGATGGAACTGCCTCTTCTCAGCTCATTACCGAGTTTGTCAAGCGTGGCTCTACAAAGGCCAGGATCGAGAAAGAGCTTTTGGAGAAGCAACGAGATCTTGCAGCGGCAAAGGCCGAGTCCATTAAAGCCGCGGATCGTCTTGAGGAACTTCTGGATAAAGCCATGAAAGCCATGGGCAGGTATCGAGGAGAGGATGTGGATGATGAGGAGGAGTTTGATGACGGATATTAGATGCTATTCGGAATTGATGCTCCTCCCAACTTATCAGGCCCGGTACGAGTATCTGCGTCTGAAAGGAGCGGTCGGAAAAGAAACCTTTGGCTTTGACCGTTATATGAACCAGTTCTTTTATCGTTCGCCTGAATGGCGACGTATTCGAGATCTGGTCATCACAAGAGACGAAGGTTGCGATCTTGGCATTCAAGGCCGAGAGATATTTGGCCGCATTATCATCCACCACATGAACCCCATCCGGCCTGAAGACATTCGCAATCGGAGTGAGCTTCTTCTTAATCCGAAGTATCTCATCACCACAGTTCATGGAACCCATCTCGCAATACATTATGGCGACGAACATCTACTCCTACAAGAGCCGATTGAGCGCCGACCGAATGACACATGTCCGTGGAAGAGGTAACGAAAAGTTTCGCACTCTAAACTGAATTTTTCTCTTTTTGTCCATTCGGCTGTATTACATCATGAAGGAGGAAACCAAAAATGCAAAACAACGCTCAGAGTCATCGCGATCAGATTGACCCGAAAGTCGGAATGGCTCGCGAGGAGCCTAATGCCCGCCCCAACAGTCGAGGCCTTCGCGCCGAGTGTCATCCGGTCGATGATGCTGCCCCCATCGAAGCGAAACAGGAGCTGATCTCTGCAACAAAGAAAGCAACGATTTCCGGCGTGGTCACCGACTGCGTGAAGCTCAATGTTCGCAAAGAGCCGAGCCCCGATGCCGAGGTCGTCGCTGTCATCGAACTCCTGTCTGAAGTTGCGGTTGACATGGACGCCTCCTCCGAGGGCTTTTACAAGATCTGCACTGCGGCCGGTATTGAGGGCTACTGCATGAAGAAGTACATCGCCCTTCCGCGATAGGGAGGGTGCTATGGAGATCACTGAAAGCATCCTGACCTCTATCAAGAAGCTGTTGGGCATTGATGCGGAGTATAAACACTTTGATCCCGATCTCATCATGCACATCAATAGTGTGTTTTCGATTCTGACACAGATGGGTGTCGGCCCGCCTGATGGTTTCTCCATTACCGGCGACAGCGAGAAGTGGGAAGCTTTCATTGCGAAAGAACCCAACAAATTTTCGCTTGTAAAATCCTATATGCATCTCAAGGTTAAGCTGCTGTTCGATCCGCCGCTCGGCTCCGCTGTTATCGAGTCTATCAATAGACAGATCAGAGAGTTTGAGTGGCGTCTTGTCGTTGCGGCCGATCCCGTTTGATGAATCAGGCGGAAAGGAGGAAACTCAAAATGGAATTATTCCACCACGGTATCAAAGGTCAGAAGTGGGGCGTCCGCCGTTACCAGAATGCCGATGGGTCGCTGACGGCCGAAGGGCAGAAGCGGTATGAGCGGGATGTTCGTGAGAACAACGCCAAGAAAAAGGACAATCGGGCTATCATTGACGGCCCCGACCCGAAGCGTTGGGCTGCCGAAGATTTGGATCGTTCCAAGCAGGTTGTGGACGCCCACGCCGATCTTGTGAAAGAGCTGAAAAAGCTTGAACAGACAGCGGCTCCGAAGTCCACACCCACGAGGCTCGATTTGTCCAAGATGAGCGACAAGGAACTCCGGGATCAGATTAACCGGGAGCTTCTGGAGCAGCAGTACAATAAGCTGTTCGCCGATACTTCGGCAGCACAGGTCTCCAAAGGGCGGGTTCTTTTACAGGACACTCTCGATGTGGCCGGAAGTCTTCTGGCTATTACCGGTTCGGCGCTGAGTATTGCCCTGGCCATCAAGAAACTGAAGGATTAGGAGGGAGCTGATATGGAACTGTCCCATCACGGTATCCTGAATCAAAAATGGGGCGTGCGACATGGGCCCCCTTATCCTTTGGGCGGCGGGGATTACAGTGCTGCCCAGAGAAAAGCCATTCGGAACAAGCGGAAATCTGGAAACAGCATTTACAACAAACGGCATTTCGATGAGGTGTTGAAAGCTGATAAAACCACTTTGAGCACCTTATCGTATGACCGGGATCGAACCAAGAACACCGATATGTTCTATGCAACCCACAACGTCCTCGACAAGCATCAGTATAACGCTTTGTTCAACCGCCCAATTCCTCAGACCATTTACGATGAGAATGGGAATGCGATCGGCACTGGAAACTTCATGAAGTACCGGATCGACAACTCTCTTAAGAAGGACATCAAAGTTGCCAGTGAGGATTCCGGCGCTGAAGTGTTTAGGGAGCTGTTCAAGAAAGACCGAGACTTTTACAACTTCGTCATGGACGAGGAACGGATGCAGAGCTACTTTGTAAGCGACAAATATAAGTTCAAAGGTTACAGAGAAGTTCGTCAGGTCCTTGAAAAGATGAAGAGCGGCGACTACACTCCTACGGCGGATGAACTTCAGGTGGTATATCGGATGTTCAACTATGTCATCCCTTACGACGGTGCTGGTGATGCCCGTAAAGGAAAAGACGTGACGACCCAGCGGACTAAGTTCTTCAAGGCGCTCAAGGAAGCTGGATATGGGGCAGTCCTCGATACGAATGATGCCATTTATGGCGGGTTCAAGGCCAAGTCCCCGGTCATCGTGTTTGACATGGGGCAGGTCGTACCGAAAGACGTCTACCGTACGAAGATAATCGATCAGAAATTCTCGGATCTCGTGCTTGTCGGCAGAAAGATACTCGGGCAGTAAGGGGTGAGCGGATGCTGTCAAACACTGCTGTCCCCAAATATTACGGTGCTTTTCGAGACGCAGTAATCAGGGGCGAAATACCCGTGTGCAGAGAGATCGACTTGGAAATGCATCGGATTGACGATTTGATTGACGATCCGATGTATTACTACGATGATAGAGCGGTTGATGGTTGGGTTGAATTCTGTGAAAATGAATTGACACTGACTGACGGCTCCGACTTGCACATGTTGGACAGTTTCAAGCTCTGGGGCGAGCAGGTGTTTGGTTGGTATTACTTCGAGACACGCTCCATTTACGTTCCGAACAGGGACGGGCATGGCGGACGATATGTCAACAAGAAAATCAAGAAACGACTGGTGAATAAGCAATATCTGATCGTAGGAAGAGGTGCTGCGAAATCGCTGTACGATTCCTGCATTCAGGCGTATTCGCTGGTTGTCGATGGGTCTACTACCCATCAGATCACCACAGCCCCGACGATGAAACAGGCGGAGGAGATCATTAACCCGATCAAGACCGCTATTACACGAGCCCGAGGACCGGTCTTCCAGTTCATGACGGAAGGTTCGATTCAGAACACGACCGGAAACCTTATGAATCGCGTCAAGCTGGCATCCACGAAGAAAGGGATCGAAAACTTCATTTCAGGTTCTCTGATTGAGGTTCGCCCCATGTCTGTGGACAAGCTACAGGGATTGCGCTGTAAGGTGGCCACCGTAGATGAGTGGCTTTCCTCTGCCGATGCCCGAGAAGACGTCATTGGCGCTATCGAACAGGGTGCATCCAAGTTGGATGATTATCTGATCGTTGCCACAAGCTCCGAAGGCACTGTCCGAAACGGAGCGGGAGACACTATCAAAATGGAGTTGATGAACATCCTTCAGGGTGTTGGCAGGCCGATGCCTCAGGTATCTATCTGGTGGTATAAGCTGGACTCCGTGGATGAGGTCGCCTACCCGGACATGTGGGCGAAGGCTAATCCCAATATTGGAAAGACCGTATTCTACGATACCTATCAGAAAGATGTAGACAGAGCTGAGACTGCTCCATCTACAAGAAACGATATGCTGGCGAAAAGGTTCGGCCTCCCGATGGAAGGCTACACCTACTATTTCACCTATGAGGAAACGCTTCCCCATCGCCGGCAGAAGTTTTGGCAGATGCCGTGTTCCCTTGGCTGTGACCTTTCACAGGGAGATGACTTCTGTTCTTTCACATTTTTATTCCCGCTGCGAGGTGGATCGTTTGGCGTAAAAACACGAAACTACATCACCTCGCTGACCCTTAACAAGCTCCCTGCTGCTATGCGCCTCAAGTATGAGGATTTCATGGCGGAAGGGAGTCTTATTGTTATGGAGGGAACTGTCCTTGATTTGATGCAGGTCTACGAGGATCTGGATGACCACATCATTAACCTCGGCTACGATGTTCGTTGCCTCGGCTATGACCCTTACAACGCAAAGGAATTTGTGGAGCGATGGGCATCCGAGAACGGGCCGTATGGAATAGAGAAGGTCATCCAGGGAGCGAAGACGGAGTCGGTTCCTCTTGGAGAACTGAAGAAACTTTCGGAAGAGCGTATGCTTATCTTCGATGAAGATCTGATGACTTTCGCCATGGGAAACTGCATAACAATTCAGGACAATAACGGAAACAGGAAGCTGATGAAGAAGCGGTCTGAGCAGAAGATTGACGCTGTTGCGGCCATGATGGATGCCTATATCGCTTATCGGCATAATCCTGAAGCATTTGAATAGGAAGGAGGAACCGTTTTGGATCATCGTAATAAGCCCCCGCCTCAGTCGTATTTGGCTCATCACGGCATCAAAGGCCAAAGATGGGGCGTTCGCCGTTACCAGAATGCTGATGGTTCACTGACGGCCGAGGGGAAAGCCCGAATGGAAAAGCGGGACAATGACTGGGCTAAAAAGCATAGTGCAAAAATCACAGAGAAAGCGCAGAAGAAGTCCTCCAAGGAGCTTGACCGGTATGCCACGGCCCTTTTACAAACTCCCGGGGCATTCAAGAAAAATGGTAAGCTGAGTGCAGCAGCCATTGCGGCCTACAATCAGAAGATGGCCGAGCTCATGACCCAAAAAGTTTCCGACCTCCAAACCCCATCCGGTAAAGTCGTCAAGTTTGTCGCCAAGCGTGGTGAGATTGGCGTCATGATGGCACTTGCCGATGCGGGTTACGACATGGACCAACTCAAGAAGGGTGTTTGGGCCTCCGGACGGGTGGCCTATAAAAAGACCGTTCTGGATAAGGTCTGAGGAGGTGATATGAATGGACGATACATTGTATCACCACGGGATTAAAGGTCAGAAGTGGGGTGTCCGCCGTTACCAGAACGCGGATGGAACCTGGACCAAGGCCGGAAAGGAACGTTATGACGATTCCGATGATGGAGGCGAGGAACGAAAAGCCTTCAGCATTACCAAGAAGAAAGTGGCCATCGGTGTTGCGACTGGCGCAGCTGTTATCGCTGGCACAGTTCTGACGGCCTACCTTGTCAAGAAGCATGGAGCGAAGAGCGTCGCCGATATTGTGGATAAAGCTCCTGCCGGAAAGGAAATTCTTCAGGATTTGCTCAAATCTACTCCCGTGGCGACAACTCCTGTAAGTCAAATCCCGACACCGAAAGTAGAGCCCAAACAAGTTCTGGAAAAGGTTGTTAAGAGCGCTTCCACCACAGCTGCTCCGGTCAGCCAAATTTCAGCACCACGAGTTAGCGTAAGCAAACCATCTTCGGAGATTCCGCCTGCCTACAGCTTTGAATCGCTGATACGGCAGAACGATGACCTCCTTAAAAAGATGCTTGCTGAGTTGGCTTGAGGGAGGTGATTGTTACTGAATGGAAATGTCATTGGGAGCTCGACTGAAACATGCTTGGAATGTGTTTACGGCGAAGGAGACTGTTGGTGGCCGTTGGGATATTGGCCCCAGCAACTATTATCGTCCGGACCGTCCCATATTCAGTCGGGGAAATGAGCGCTCCATCATCACATCCGTTTATAACCGAATCGCATTGGACGTAGCGGCAATCACCATCCAGCATGTTCGTTTGGATGATGAAGGCCGCTTTACTTCTGTTATGGACAGCAGCTTGAACGACTGCCTTTCTCTGGAGGCCAACCTTGACCAGACAGGACGGGCTTTTATTCAGGACGTTGTCCAATCCATGCTGGATGAAGGCTGTGTTGCTATCGTTCCTGTCGACACAGACCTCGATCCGAAAAGCGGGTCATACAAGATCGAAACAATGCGAACCGGAAAAATCCTGGAGTGGTATCCGCAGCACGTTAAAGTTCGTGTCTACAACGAGCGCA
>OFGR01001144.1_pt1 | contig 22686 bp, 20 predicted proteins | sample 1521811 | NCBI WGS metagenome assembly OFGR01 (sample SAMEA3504098, study PRJEB24116) | mouse gut metagenome | biome: mouse gut; feature: mouse-associated habitat; material: faeces | place: Denmark | collected 2011
ACAGCCGGGGAAGGAACACGGCCTCTTCGGTTTCCTTGGCATCTGCCTCACCTCCTCACGGCATAAAGAAAGCCCCCGCAGGATTCCGATGCTCCCGCGAAGGCCCTCTTGACATTTTTTCACGCTATCAGCATACCACGCCCAATAAGGAAAATCATCCACGATATTACTCACACCGGCCGCGTCACGCTTTCCCGTACAGCAGCGTCACCAGCCTGCCCAGGGCGCGGTTCTTTTTGTTGTACGCCGAGGAACGCTCGATGCCGAAGCGGTCGCAGATGCTGTACACGGCGCTGGTCTGACTTTCCGAATCCGAATAAAAGGTTTCCAGCACATACCTCTCATCTTCAGAAAGCTCCTCCCATGCCGGAAGGAACCACGCCATATATTCCGCCGCCTGGCGGTAACGCTCTTTCAGGATGTCGATTTCCTCAATCCCCTTAACCATCCTGTCCTCCATGGCATTGGGATTGTGGGTATGGGGCATCCCGTCAGGCGGCTGGCTGCTGATGCCGCCCATCTTCTCATATGCCGCCTTGATCTCATCATCTGTATGTTCGATGATGAATCTCATATTGTTGTAATCCTTCAGCGCGTCCACAGCCGCTGACCGCTTGTCAAGGTATTTCCAGATAATGCTCATAAGCCATGCCTCCAGTCAAAATATATTTGCTTCCCACGGATTTTCATGGATTGTCTCTGATTTACATGGATTGGCCTATCTAGTCACCAACCCCCACTTCAAGTGGGGGTTTGAAAAAACGCCCCCTAGGGCTATATTACTTGCACGCCTGAAAGGCGGGTGTTGCAAGCATTGTTACTGGCAGCCGCTAAAAAGCGGCTCCCTCACTATCTTCTCTCCTTGATTCTTCTGATTGTTCCTGAATGTATTTCTTTATTGCATCCTCCGTTATATTGCCTATTGTAGCAACATAATATCCTCTCGCCCAAAACGCTTTGTTCCATTTGCTCTGCAATTCTGGATGCCTGTCATAAATCATAAGCGTGCTTTTCCCCTTCAAATATCCCATAAATGAAGATATGCTCAGCTTTGGAGGTATGCTTACGCTCAGATGTACATGATCTACACATACGGCACCATCTATTATTTCCACATCTTTCCATTTGCATAATGTTGATAATATCTCGCGCACATCGCGCTTCACCTGCCCATACAGTTTTTTCTTCCTGTATTTTGGAATAAAAACGATATGGTACTGGCATTTCCATTTTGTATGTGATAAACTTTTACTGTCCACTTGGACCGCCTCCTATTCTGTGAGTTTGGCTCGCAACACCATTCTCATAGTATCATAGGAGGCTTTATTTTAATATCCTTACCGCTTCTGCTTACTCCATTCTCCCCAGCATAGCTGGGGGATTGAGGTTTTCATTCAGATTCACTTTCACTGCCTCGATGAGTGCCGCCTGCGAGGTGTCCTTAGACCGCAATGCCCCCATGATCTGCTCATCAACCGTTCCCCTGGTGATGATGTGCTGGATGACCACCGTCCCGGATGTCTGCCCCTGCCTCCAGAGACGCGCCACCGTCTGCTGGTACAGCTCCAGCGACCAGGTAAGCCCGAACCACACCATTGCTGAACCGCCGCCCTGCAGGTTCAGCCCATGCCCCGCAGAGGCGGGATGCACCATGGCAACCGGAAGCTCCCCGGCATTCCACTTTCTGATGCTTGCATCCGTATCCAGCTTTTCATACATTACACCAAGGCTTGAAAGCCTCTCCGCAATCCGGCTGTAGTCGTGCTTGTACCAGTAGACCACCATGAGCGGCTTCCCACATGCGGACTCGATGATGTCCTCCAATGCATCCAGCTTCCGGCCATGGATCTGGACAGCCTCCCCGTTATCGGAATACACCGCGCCGTTCGCCATCTGGGACAGCTTGCCGGAAAGGGATGCCGCATTTGCGGCTGTGATCTCCTCTTCTGGTTTCCCGATGACCAGGTTCTCCTTCATGGCATCATAAATCCCCTGCTCCTCTGCGTCCATGTACACGGGGTATTCCGACACTACCAGCTCCGGCATCTCCAGGTAATCCGCCGCTTTCATGGAGATGGTGATATCTGAGATCTTGGCATATATCTTCTCCTCTGCACCCGGCAGCGGCTTGTAGGAGTACACGATGGGGCCGTTCATCCTGTCCGGCTTGAAATAATCCAGCCGGTACTGCCCGATGAACCTCCCAAGCCTTTTCCCCATGTCCAGCACCTTAAACTCCGCAAATAAATCCATGAGTCCGTTGCTGCTGGGGGTTCCCGTAAGCCCCACCACCCTCCTGGCCAGCGGGCGCACCTTCATGAACGACTTGAACCGCTTTGACTGCCAGGACTTGAAACTGGACAGTTCATCAATCACTAACATATCGAAATCGAATGGGACGCCGCTACTTTCCACCAGCCAGGTGAGGTTCTCCCGGTTGATGATGTAAATATCCGCATCTGTCCCTAATGCTTTCTTCCTCTGGGCGGGCGTCCCCACAACGATGGAATACCGCAGCCCGCTAAGCTGCTCCCACTTCCCAATCTCCGCCGACCATGTATTCTTGGCAACCCGCAGAGGAGCGATGATCAATACCCTGCTTACCTCGAATTCCTCATACATCAATCTATAGATTGCCATCAATGTTAGGCTCGTCTTCCCCATCCCCATATCCAGCAGGATTGCCGCCACGGGGTTACGGATTATGAAATCTATCGCATACTGCTGGTACTTATGTGGACTGTATCTCATCAATGATCCCTCCAATCTGCGCCGGGTCGTCCAGGACATACACCCGGAACCCCAGCCGCTGTAATAATGCGTGGCGGGAAGCCTGGAGAGGACGGGACTTCTCCCCCGGAGCCTTGGCCTCCACAAAGCCGGACTTCCCACCTGGCAGCAAGGCAATCCGGTCGGGTATCCCGTCAAATCCCGGCGACACCCACTTAGGGCATATGCCGCCGCGCCTTTTCACCTCCGCAACAAACTTCCTCTCAATGTCTTTTTCACGCATCGCACACCTCCGTCAAATCAATAAAGCGTGACGCTCATGAACCTCCCTGCGTAAACTTTTCTATAAGGCTTTTTTACTAATATTTTTCTATATAGGAAACTTTTAGGAAAAGAGTATCTAAACTGTCACAAATGGCTTAAATGCAGGATTCGTGTATGTCGTGGAAGTCTTATGCACTATACGCAAAAGACCTCCACGCACTGCGCTAATCCAGAAAGTCCTGCCCGCTCTTGTGCTGCACGCCATGCACGAACATCCCCTTGTTCGTCTTGCGCCGGACAAAGCCCGCCTTGTCCACGGCGGAATAAAAATCCGTGGTGCTGCGGATATACTCGCCGTTCTGGATGCAGTAAGCCCGGTACTGCTGGTAGAACTCCCCCGACTTCTCCTGATAGGAAGGGTCAACTTCACAGCATTCGTCGATATACCTCCCAAGCCAGTCGTTGTCCTCCCGGTATGCCTGCACCGCATCCTTCACGCACTGCGGCGGGTCGGTTTTGAAGTTCTGCGCGATTGCTTTCTGCGCCCCTTCGATGATCCATGCCAGGATGGCGGGGCCTGCGTTCCCAAATAGATAATCCGCATAGTTCTTGATATCCGTGTCCCCCACGATATGGGCATTGAAGGGGATCACCACAAGCCTGCGCCAGATGCCGTCATCGTTCGCACCGACCTTCGGCAGGTGGTTAGTGTACAGCACCAGCGTATGGGAAGGGATGAACTGGAACGGGTCCTTGTATTTCTTCTCCGCCTGGATCTCGTCCGTGGAGCAGAGCTGTTTGACCACCGCCGTGTTCAGCCGCATCCCTTCCTCCATCTCCGAAGCGATGATGAGCCTCCGCCCCTTCAGCTCCGCCATCTCCGGCTTCACGTTCCTCTTGCATCCCATCGTGAGCGCCTCCGCCGATATCTTCCCTGCATAATTGCCAAGCACCCGGTAGACGGCATTCCAGAAGGTGGACTTGCCATTGGCCCCGCCTCCATAGGCGATGATGAGATGCTCCTGGTACACCTTGCCCACCGCCGCCATGCCGACCACCTGCTGAACATAATTAATGAGCGCCTGGTCGCCGCAGAAGAACAGCCAGAGCGCGTCCTCCCATATCTGCCTCCCCTCATCCCCCGGAGAACATCCGGTAATCTTGGTGATCAGGTCTTTCGGGTCATGCGGCTGCTCCCCAGCCATGCCTCTTCTGAGGTCATAGGTGGCACGCGGCGTGTTGAGCAGGCTCTCATTCCGGTCAAGGTCGTTCACGTCGGCAAGCAGCATCGGCCTTGCGGCATTGAGCGCGGACGTAAGGTATTTATAATCCCTGCGCTTCTGCGCGAAGGCCAGATAGTTCCTCGCACCAACATACGCAAAGTACAGCCCCAGCAGGCTACCCGGCACAGCTTTTTCCAGCGTCTTACCCCCTGCGGTAAGCGCGTCCTCCGCAACCCCGGCATCTTTCAATGCCTTTTTCGCTTTCTCCACCTCGTCCTGTGCATCCGCAAGCTGGAGGTCTGAAAACTCCTCTATCGCGCCGACCGCGAGCTGCCTGTCCTCGCGCCACACCTCCCCGTCATACCGGAGGTAGTCCGTGGCGTTCGTGTGGATCAGCTCGTCCCCATACTCCCTTGCCAGCACTTTCGCCTGCCCGATGTCCGAGTAATCGTCCGGTTTTAAGGACTTCCCTCCCGCAAAATCATCATTGTACTGGCCGGGAGGCACATAGCCGTCCTGCCCGCTGATGGTATTCCTGAAAAACTTCAGCGCGGAGAACCAGATAGTATCCAGCTCTGGGTCTTCCAGCGGAGGCTCGCACTTGCCCGCCTCCTCCTGGAAGATTTCATGCGCCTTACCGCATTCCCCATATCGTTTCAGCACCCTCCCGGCAAAGCGGGAAAGGGTGTTGTTCCGGCTCCCTTCCAGGATGGGGCCACCCACAGACGGAGCCTCTTCCTCTTCTTCTGTTCCTGTTGACACTTCCTCGTCAATATTCACCCAGCCCTCGTGCCACACCACGTCGCCGCAGTCCGCCCCGAAGATGAACCTTGCGGCGTCCAGGGCATTCCCATCAAAGAAAGGGAACGCATTATGGATCGCCCGCTTCAGAGCCGTATACTGCCCGGCATCCGCCACCGCCCCAATAGGGAAGTACACATGGTACCGGGGCCTTGCGGACTCCCCGTCCTTCTCCAGCATGTGGTGGCGGCTCGGCACCAATATATAGGAAATGTCCGGCATCATCCCATCCAGCTTCCCCTCCGTTACCCATTCTGCCGGATCATCGGTATGGTCATTGTCCAGGTCCATGACCACCACATCCGAAGAGAGGAAATTCCCATTGGTACGGTAGCTCCCCTTGTATTCCCCGCATACATGGTCATAAGCCGCCGCATCCTTCATCATCCCTGCGTCCGCTACCACGACTTTCGTGGGGTACCTGCAGTTCCTGGCATTGCCCGCACAGTCGGCACGGCAAATCGTTATCTGCATCCTGTCTCCTCCTTTAAGCCTTCCGTAAAATACCGGATCTTCATGTCCCTGCGCTCCGCCTTCCCGATCTCCGCCCTCATGCCCTCCGACAGCCGGACTTCCGAGCCGAACACCCAGACCTCCTCGCATTTCCCAAGGAATACCAGATCCATGAACATTGCCAGTTCCCGCTCCTCCCCCTCGCCCATGAACTGCGGCAAAAGCAGGTGCGGCGCTAAAGGGATCGCGCCGCTGTCCACGGCAAACCTGCTGTATTTCCTTGCCTTCTCCGCATTCCCTTCCTCGTCCCCGGAAAACGCCGAACAGATATAGACAAGCGGGCGGTACCCTTTCCTCTCCATATTTGCCACGGCCCGGAACGGGACAGGGTCGCTGTAGCCTTCGCTGTTCTTGTAAGCTATCCCAATCCTGCATCACGCCTTTCGTTAATTAGTAAGGACTGTTTTGTCCTCCTACCTTCCCATGGACACGCCGGGGCGTTTTGGACGGAAAAACTTTTGGTTTCTTTTCCTTCCATAATAAATACGGCACCCTTCCAAAAAAATTTTTCAAAATAATCCGTCCAAATCCAGGGAAGGTGTCCATGGGAAGGTGAAGGGCAGACAGGGGCGGCGCCCCCGCAAAGTCCCTCAAAAAATTTCCGTCCAAAACCGGAAAACGTGTCCATAGGAAATCGAAAGGCAAAGATGCCGATCAGGAAGGCGGTGTTGCACATGGATGAAAAAAATGCGGCAGACGCGGGCCGTATCCGGGACAGGGAGCTGGACGAGGAACTGGCGGATGTCCTGGTGGCAATCAGCGTCATCACGAAACGGCTTGCACGGAAAATCAGCGAAAATCTCAGGAAAACGGAGGTGCCATCAGATGGGCAAAATGAACGAGCTGTCCGCCGCGATTGACGAAATGATCGCGTGCGGCAACGGACTGGTAAAAGCCGCCGAAGCATTGAAGGCTTTTTACTCTTCCGAAAATGGACCCGCGCAGGAGGGGAAGCCTGCGGAACCACTGAAAAAAGAAAACCCTGAACCTACCGCGGAAAAAAGCATTTCCAAAGAGGATGTCAGGAAGCTCCTCGTAGCCAAATCCAATGCGGACGGCGGGGCGTACAAGCCCGCGGTGAAGGAACTGGTGAGGAAGTATTCCGGGACAGGGCAATTAAGCAGTATACCCGCAGAGAAATACGCGGAAGTGCTCGCGGAACTGGAGGGGATCGGCAATGGCTAAACACGCTCTGCTCTCCGCCTCCGCCAGCCACAGGTGGCTCAACTGCCCGCCGTCGGCTCTGGCCTGCGCCAGTGTAGAGGAACGGGCCAGCCCTTACGCGCAGCAAGGCACGGACGCACATACCCTCTGCGAATACAAGGTAGGGAAAGCCCTCGGAAGGAAACTGCAAAAGCCGGAGGGACACCTGGAGAACTTTGACGCGGAGATGGATGACTGCACCGATGAGTACCGGAATTATGTCTTAGAGCAGTTGGAACAGGCGAAGAAGCTCTGCCCCGACCCGCAGGTGCTTATCGAGGAGCGCCTGGACTTTTCCAGGTGGGTGCCGGACGGCTTCGGCACCGGGGACTGCGTCATCGTCTCCGACAAGGAGCTGCATGTCATCGACTTCAAGTACGGGGTCGGCGTCCTGGTCAATGCCGAAGACAACCCGCAGATGCGGTGCTATGCGCTCGGCGCGCTGGACACCTACGATGGCATTTATGACATCGAAACGGTGAAGATGACCATCTTCCAGCCCCGCAGGGACAACATCAGCACTGCCTTCATGGGCAAGGACGAACTGCTCGCCTGGGCAGAGAACACGCTTGCCCCGGCCGCAAAGCTGGCATATGAAGGCGGCGGCGAATTCCATGCGGGGGAACACTGCCAGTTCTGCAGGGTCAAGGCGACGTGCCGCAAACGGGCGGAACATAACCTTGAGATGGCGAGATACGACTTTGCGGTGCCGGACACCCTGGAGCCGTCCGAAATCGCCGCCATCCTGTCCCGGATCGACGAACTCGTCTCCTGGGGCAGCGACATCAAGGACTATGCCCTGCAGCAGGCGCTCTCCGGCGTGAAGTATGACGGCTTCAAGGTCGTGGAAGGCAAGTCGAACCGCAGATTCACGGATGAAACGGCTGTGGCTTCCGCAGTCCAGGGCGCGGGGTACGAGCCTTACGAGAAAAAGCTCCTCGGCATCACGGCGATGACCTCACTGCTTGGGAAGAAGAAATTTGACGAACTGCTTGGCGGGCTGGTCATGAAGCCTCCGGGCAAGCCGGCCCTCGTGCCGGAGAAAGACAAGCGCCCGGCAATCAACACGGCAACCGATGACTTCAAAGAAAATTAGGAGGAAAACATTATGGCAATCAATAATCCAACAAAGGTAATTACGGGAGCAAACACAAGGTGGTCTTACGCAAACGTATGGGATCCGAAATCCATCAACGGAGGGCCGGCAAAATTCAGCGTCTCCCTCATCATCCCGAAGGATGACGCGGCGACCGTAAACAAGATCAAAGCCGCGATCCAGGCCGCTTACGAGGAAGGCGAGTCCAAGCTGAAAGGCAACGGCAAGACCGTCCCGCCCCTCAAGTCCATCAAGACTCCCCTGCGCAACGGCGACCTGGAGAGGCCAGACGATGCGGCGTATGCAAATTCCTATTTCATCAACGCCAATTCTTCTACGGCTCCCGGCATCGTGGATGCGGACCGCCAGCCTATCCTTGAGCGCTCCGAGGTCTACTCCGGCGTTTACGGCAGGGCGTCTGTAAACTTTTACGCGTTCAACACCAATGGCAACAAGGGGATTGCCTGCGGCCTGAACAACCTGCAGAAGATCCGTGACGGGGAGCCCCTCGGCGGGAAGAGCCGCGCCGAAGACGACTTCGCTTCCGCAGACGATGACGATTTCCTGTCATAAGGCGTACACCAACCTGGGCGGCGGGCTTCCCGCCGTCCGGCAGTCCAAGACAATCGAGGTGAAAACATATGGAAAACTATCCTTTTATGATCCAACTGGCTTCCTATATCATTGTCGGCGGATTCATCGGCATGGTCATATCCATGGCTTTGGAAGCGTTCAAAGCATTTATCCGGAAAAGGAAGAAAAAGAAACAGGAATAACCAACACCAGGCGGCATGGGCATCTCCCCTGCCGCTTTTGTCCCATAGGAGGCAGCCAATGAAAATAGAGTATATGAGCATCGACCTGGAAACATTCAGCAGCATTGACATCAGCAGGTGCGGCGTCTACAAATACGCGGAATCCCCGGATGCCGAGCTGCTGCTCTTCGCCTGCTCCGTCAACGGCGGACCTGTCACCGTATATGATATAGCAAACGGCGAGAGAGTCCCGGAAGAAATCCTCGCGGCACTTTCAGATGAATCCGTCACCAAATGGGCGTACAACGCCGCTTTCGAGAGGGTGTTCCTCTCCATCTGGCTCAGACGGAACCATCCGCAGCATTTCTCTTCCTACAGCATTGACGGAGATACAGTCGGGGATTACCTCGATCCGTCTTCCTGGCGGTGCAGCATGGTATGGTCCGCATACATGGGGCTGCCGCTCTCCCTGGAGGGCGTCGGAGCAGTCCTTGGGCTGGAAGAACAGAAACTGAAAGAAGGCAAGGCACTGATCAGGTATTTCTGCAAGCCCTGCGCCACCACAAAAGCCAACGGCGGAAGGACACGGAACCTGCCGAAACATGACCCGGAAAAATGGGAAACATTCAAAAAATATAACCAAAGAGACGTGGAAGTCGAGATGTCCATCCAGCACAGGCTGTCAAGGTTCCCCGTCCCGGATTTTATCTGGGAGGAATACAGGCTTGACCAGGAGATCAATGACCGTGGCATCCTGCTTGATATGAAAGTTGTAGAAAATGCCATCCGGTTTGATGCATTCAGCAAGACGGCACTCATGGCAGCTATGAAGGACAAGACAGGATTGGAGAACCCGAACTCCATCCAGCAGATGAAAGAATGGCTCGCCAATAAGGGGATAAATACGGATTCCCTTGACAAAAAGGCTGTCGCCGAACTGCTGAAAATCGTACCAGAAGACGTGGCGGACATCCTCCGCCTCCGGCAGCAGCTCGCAAAGTCATCCGTCAAGAAATACCAGGCGATGCAGGCATCCGCCTGTGCGGACGGCAGGGCAAGAGGGATGTTCCAGTTTTATGGAGCCAACCGCAGCGGAAGATGGGCAGGCCGCATCATCCAGTTACAGAACCTCCCACAGAACCACCTTTCCGACCTGGAGGAAGCCCGCTCCGTGGTGAAGTCCGGCGATTACGAACTCATGAATATGCTTTACGAGGATGTGCCGGACACGCTCTCCCAGCTCATCCGCACCGCTTTCATCCCAAGGCCGAGATTCAAGTTTATCGTATCCGACTTTTCCGCTATCGAGGCGAGGGTCATTGCCTGGCTTGCTGGGGAGATGTGGCGGCTGCGTGCATTTAAAGAAGGCGGCGATATTTACTGCGCCTCGGCAAGCCAGATGTTCCATGTGCCTGTGGAAAAGCATGGACGGAACGCCCATCTGCGGCAGAAGGGAAAAATCGCGGAGCTGGCTCTGGGCTATGGCGGATCGGTTGGTGCGTTGAAATCTATGGGAGCCTTGGAGATGGGACTTGCCGAAGAAGAACTCCAGCCCCTCGTAGACGCATGGCGCAGCTCCAATCAGAACATCGTGCAATTCTGGTGGGATGTGGACAGGGCTGTCAAGGAAGCCGTCAAGATGAGAATCTCCACGGAGACACACGGAATCCGCTTCATCTATAGGAGTGGGTTGTTATTCATAGAACTTCCGTCCGGCAGGCGGCTCTTCTATGCGAAGCCCAAAATCGGCGAGAACCGCTTTGGCGGGGAGGTGGTGACCTATGAGAGCATCGGCACGAACAAGAAATGGGAGCGCATCGAATCCTATGGTCCCAAGTTCGTGGAAAATATCGTACAGGCAGTTTCCCGCGACATCCTCTGCCATGCCATGCGCACCCTTTCGCACTGCTTCATCTGCGGCCATGTGCATGACGAGCTCATCATCGAGAGCAGCATGGGCGTAGACTTGGGTGCGGTCTGTGAGCAGATGGGAAGGACGCCGCCATGGATTCCCGGCCTAGATTTAAGGGCTGACGGCTTTGAGACAATGTTCTATAAAAAGAATTGAAAAGACCCAGCGGATCGTGCTTCCGCCGGGTTCGTATATTACTTCCATGTTTTCAGTTTATCGCCCACCGCTTTGAGTGTTTTAGCCTTGCGGTCTTGGTATGTAGATTTCGCCATGCCCATCTCGGCAGCCATGTCACGGTCGGTCTTGCCTTCCTTAACCGCATTACAGATGCGGCGCTGCTCATCCGTTACTTCAGTCAGCGCCTTGGCAAGTTCAGAAAGCAGGGTCGCTTCTTCGTGGATATCCGCCGGATTGCTGTACTCCCTGCTCCTCGGAGGTTCATATCCAAAAACGAAATCTTTCTTGCCAGCATCCCCCATTGCAACATGGTTCCTGCGCTTCGCGTCAACGCAGACATCCGATATGCTGTCAGGATCATAACCCTTTTCCTGCAGGGCATTGAGAGATGTTTCTCTCTGCATCATCGGCATCACACGGCGGAAAAACGCTTTCTCATATCTTTCCAGATTGCGGTTTGCTTCCCTCGCCTCTTCCTCTGTATCAGCATTCCAAATGGCGTAGTATTGTGCGGGACGGCCGGGAAGGGTTATCTTGTCTACAGGGATTCCGTGTTCCTTAAAATACCTGATGGCACCCTCAAGAACATCTGGGTTGTTTTTATCCTCCTCCAGCTTCCAAAACACCGGATGCTCGTAGCATAAAACATTGGCGGTTGCAATTACATTTTTGTCATTTCTTTTCATGGGTTGTCCTCCTTTTCCGGCTACAAACCCGGCGAGGACACCCCGTCTAAAAATAGCACAGCAAACAGACGAGTCTCCGAAAAGTTAAAAGTTTATGAAATCCATAAATTTTTAATTTTTCGATTGTCCTCGCCAAGTTTGTGGCCACATTCTTGACTTGATATGTTTCTCTGAATATCCGTCGATGGATACTCAGATGGAAAAGCACACCATGTATGCATCCCCATCTCAACACCCATTCAACCGTTCAAATTATTGTTCTCTTTTTTATTTTCTGTTTTTGAATCAGCCGCATTGAAAATTAGACAAAAAAAGAGCCCGACAATATCCTTCCTTGGATACTGTCTGGCTCGTCACGCCTACGAACGGCACAAATCAGTAAAATAATTTAATTGTAATAAACCAGATTAGACTCCTTTGCTAATCATGGTAATCATCTTTAAAAATCCAGTTCGCATTCGCGTACCTTTTCTTTGCAGAATAAGTCGTTTATTTCATCGACAGTCGTATACGACTTGATTTCATTGTTTTTGTCCACGTAAGCAACGGAACGCTTCCCGTTAATTATCACCATTTGCCCCAAAGGTTTCTTCTCGCCATGCGTTGCATAAGTTAGCATATCCTTCATCAATGAACCCCTCCCCGTATCAAAACTACCAGTATTTCCAGTCCTCACTATAACCATCACACTCCTTATAATTTTTAAATCGAAGTCTTTATATTTTCCCTTCGATGGTATTATTTTCTCACAAAAATCTCATATTGAAAAAGCCAATATGTAAATCGTTAGTTTTCCAGTTTTTTGTCTTTGCGGTGATACTCAGCCACTTGTCTTATCCGCCTAAGTTCCCTCATGGTCGGCGTGTCAAAATCACCGGTTGCAAATTCACGGAGCCAGTCATACATATCTTTCTGCATTGCTGCTTCATATGATTTCATCGATACTGCCATGTCATGTTCGTCCATCTGCTCTGAGATAAGATGAAGCCGCGTTAAATAAACGAGATCATTGAACAATCTCCGCTCATCAGGGTCATCCAAATCAAAAATTCCCATAGCCTTCTGCATAATGCGCTGATATCTGCCGCTCACAACAGCCTTAAATTTTAGTTCCTCAATCAGTTTCTCCGCATCTATCTGTTCCAACTCTACCCACAGGGGGTCTTCTTCATTCTTGACCTTCTGATAGAGGGTTCGGTAATTCATTTTCTCCCCATCTTTCAGCCCTTGAAAATCAAGCCCGTTCATTCGGACCGCCAAAAGGCATATCAGATAATCAAACAGATTTTCTGCCCCGAAAAGCTCCTTATAGATATTAACGCCCTCACTAATCCCAGCAGTCTCCCCGAATGCATATTTGTACACCATTTTCGATGAAAATAAATGGTTTCGCTCTGTCGAATTTCTTTCCTCAACATCACGCAGCGCATTATATATCCGCCTTAATTGCTGAATACGGATGGTCTCATCTGAATTCATCGCATTCCCTATCAGATGCTGTATTTTAAAGCTGATAGCCTCCGACAAAATCCCCTCGCATTTTGCAGCGGTAAAAGCAGGATTGCTCCTGACCATCTCCAGATCATCTTCCTGTAAATACAAGTCCACATTCACGGTCAAATCCCTGTACAGGTTTTCCCTCGTGCTAAGTTTTCTGTCATTTTTTCTGTCATCAAAATATCCCGTATCCAAAATTGTCAGCAGCAGTCCATGGCTTTCTGGTGGGAAGTAATACATGCTCCTGCTGTTTCCTTTGTCTTTTCTGAACATATCCTCAGTAAGTGTTCCATTCGACATCTTGCAGATTTCAGCAATCCTTCCCTTGATTTTCTTGCTGTCGAAATGAATTCCATTCCTTGAATGACAAGAGAGATATGCCGCCAATTCCGATGACTTTAAAGATTCTTTGTGCAGCTTCTTTATGGCTTTTTCAGAAAGCTCCTCTTCGGTCTCATTCTGCTTTTCGATTTGAGATTTATAATCAGATTCTCTCCCCACAGTCACTCCCCCCTTAGTCAAACGGCAATTTCCGCGCATCCATGTACCCGTCAATTATTTTCTTAACACCCTCGTTAATATGGACATGGGATATCGACAGAGCGATTTCTTTTACAAGGCTTTCAATTACAACACTGAGCGATTCAGCTATCTCCATCGTATTACAGAGCGGCTGCGTCATTCCCTGCTCCTCCACGACATACAGTTCATAAAACGTGTCCTTCTTCCACGCTATGCTGTCATCGCCCTTTCCGCAAAACATGATGTACAAATAGGATTCGCTATACGGCAACTTGGCGTGATAGCAGTCGCCACACGGTTCCACGCCACAGTCCTTGAAAAACTCGGAATAATATTCTGGCTCATAGCTTTGTGAGTTGGCTTTCCTAACGGCTCTTGCATGATAAATCGGATGTTCCACATATACTTCATCGTAACCATCGTAGCCAACTGTCATTCTTTTCAGCTCACTCAGCCTTTCCCTTTCCCAGAAGACATCATCGGCCTCCGTATCCTCAATCAGACCTCTGATAAATTTGAAGAGGTACTGCTCAGTCGGTGACATCTCGTAAATCTCGGAGGATACCAGCATATCCAGGGAAACTTCCAGTTCTCTGGCGGCCGTAAGCAGAAACTCGATGCTTGGATCCGCATTGCTTTTTCCGCTCCTCATCCTAGATAAATAGCCTGGGCTGTTTCCCGACAGCCTTTCTATGTTCCCGAGCTTTTTATCCTTGATAGCAAGAAGTCGCATTATGTTTTCAATGCACCTGCCCCTGTCAAAAAGTCTGCCTTGCTCCAACTCCGTTTTGACATCGGTCAATTCAGAACGGATTTCTGCCTGGATATCTTCGTGTTTTGAACGTTCTTCCTCAAGTTGTGTTTTCTCATCCTTCAGTTTAGAATGCTTTATTTGCAAATCAAGAGTTTCGATTTCCTCGTCTATACCTTCAAGCTCTTTCTCCAATTCGTCTCTTTTGTCCGCAAGTTCTTTCTTGTTTGCCATAACACAAAACTCCTTTCTCACTTGTAATTTTATTCTATCATATTTTTAAATTTTGTCAATATTTACAATTTATTTAATTGATTGTTGATTTTTTCGAGTTAAAGAAAGTGTTGTAAAAGACCACATGATATTTTCGATATCTGTCCATCGAAACAGACTGTTATTGCGAATCCCCAATTCTATAGGCTTTACCTCCCCTCTGACCATCGAACCTTTTTTCATGCTACCATTCTACCAGACGATGTTATATCATTCAAATAAGTACATTCGTAATATGGTGGCAAAATATAAATAAAATCTTGTTTTATTTTGTTTATGGTGGTATAATAAAATGTAGTCTATGGGAGGGGAGGAGTGTACCTTTGGGTAAGCGGCTATACAGAAAAAGTAACGTGTCACGAGAAAGAACAGATGAACTCGGAATTGATGGACTCCTCGCCTTGAAGGAAAGCACGGATGATTGCTTTTGCACCGTCCATGCGCGGTATTTTGAAGACGATAAATTGCCCTGCCCCGCTTGCGGTTCACAGAAGACGAGGACTTCCAAAGTGGTCAGGCGCTCCTTCAAAGACATCCTTTGGGGCGAGGAATCCACAAACGAGAACGGATTCACCCACCGAAAGTTTCGGGTTATCGACATCGTATTCCATCAGCGGTATCTCCGCTGTGATGGCTGTAGCGACATCGTATTCCCAGAGCCAATCGATTTTGGGGACAAGGGATGCAGGTATACCAACCGTCTGTCCGATGCTCTCGCTGATGGGACCTTCCGTTTCTCCTACAAGAAAGTCTGTGCGTATTACGGAATCCCCGCGTCCACGGCGTCTATTGGGCCAATCATGCGGCGAAGAATTCAACATCGAGAGTCTCAACTCAAGCCCATAAGTACCCCGAAGCGACTTGGCATCATGCAGATTACTTATTACAGGGAGCTGTACACTGTGATTTTTGCCCTTTTAGATGATGGCATCTACTGTATGGATATCCTTCCGGATACTTTCGAAGGGACGATTCTTGAATTCCTGCGTCGGTTGGACTCTACCCGGGTGGAAACGGTTTACATGGACCCGCTGGAAGATATCCGTAATGCGGCGGCGGTTGCCTTCCCCGGAGCGGAATTTGTAGTCACCGATGAGTGCATCCTCCGGTACGCCAAGAACGCAATGCTTGAAATCATACATGAGGATGGGAAGCGATTCCCTGTGAAATTCAAAGACAACGCACTCACCATCCAAAATAGGCTTCTCCAGAGCGACTATGAGCGGAAACGCATCAAGGATGGATTATCGAGCCGTCCTCGCCTGAAATTGGCATACGATAAACATCAGTCATTGATGGATTCTTTGCAGGAAGAATGGAACTACGAAAGTGTCAGCGAGTGGATACATAGTCTGCCAGATGAGTTGCCGGAGTTTCTCAATCTTTCGGATGCAGTCGACCTATTCGAGAGCGAGATACGTTGTTTTAAAGAAAAAGAAAAATTACCGGACTTTTATCCGACAGCCATTCAAGCGATATGCGATGCATTCCACGGAATGCCGCACTGTATATTCGATGTGTTGAGAGCCAGGTGCTTTCTCACGATCAGCCATGACACTATCGAAATGGATGGTGAAAAGTACCGGCTAGGGATTCATACCTCTCGGCTGACACAAAATATGAACAATATATCAGAAAATATCAGGAGGGCACGGGAATATGAACTCTAACGATAAAATTAAAGCAGTTGGAATCAACATACAAGAGAAAGCAAACCTTATCTGGAATGTGGCAAATTCTCTGTTTGGAGCGTATAAGCCTCACGAGTATGGTCTTGTCATCCTTCCGATGGCAGTCATCAAGCGTTTCCACGATTGCCTTCTGCCTACTCATGACAAGGTGGTGGAGACATACGAAAAAATCAAGCATCTGGCTGTGCGGGATGGATTTCTCCGTGCTGCCACTGGAGGCTTGAGGTTTTATAACACCAGTCCCTTTACCTTTGAAAAGCTGAAGGCCGACCCCGAAAACATTAAGGTGAACTTTGAAGCATATCTCGCAGGGTTCTCCGACAATGTTGCGGACATCCTGGCGCGGATGGGGTTCTATGACCAAATCGACCGTATGAGCGATGCAGGTGTTCTGTACCAAGTCATCAGCGATTTTTGTGAAGACAATGCGGATATGAGTCCCAATAAGATTTCTGCCATTGACATGGGTTACATCTTCGAGAACCTCGTTCAGAGGTTTTCCGAGAGCTATGATGAGGAGGCAGGCTCCCACTTCACCAGCCGCGATATCATCTATCTGATGTGCGATATGCTGACAATGAATGCCGACCTCTCCACGCCAGACGCTCCCGCCAAGACCGTGTATGATATGGCGATGGGAACGAGCCAGATGCTCACCTGCATGGAGGAACGCATTAAGGCGCTAGACAGCGAGGCGGACATCATCTGTTATGGACAGGAAATCAATCCTTTTACCTTTGGCATTGCAAAAGCGGATATGCTCATCCGTGGTGGCGACCCTGAGAATATGCAGTTCGGAAACACACTGAATGATGACAAATTTCCTAGTTATACCTTTGACTATGTGATCTCCAATCCTCCGTTTGGTATCGATTGGAAACGGGAGGCTCCCGATGTAGAAAAGGAATACAAGTTGGGCGATGCCGGACGCTTTGGTATTGGCTTGCCACAGAAGTCTGATGGGCAGATGCTTTTCATGCTGAATGGCATAGCAAAGCTGAAGGACACCGGTCGCATGGCAATCATCCAGAATGGCTCCTCGCTGTTCAGTGGAGATGCCGGCAGTGGACCAAGCGAAATCAGGCGATATCTTATAGAGAATGATTGGATGGATGCCATTGTGCAACTCCCGAATAATAGCTTTTATAACACGGGCATTGCTACCTATATCTGGATCATCACCAAGGATAAGCCACTTTCTCATCGGGAACACGTCCTGCTGATTGATTCCAGCGGGTGCTATGAGCAGCGCAGAAAGCCCATTGGCAATAAGCGTGTAGATATAACGGAAGTTTGCCGCAATCTTATTATTCAAGCTTATGGTGGGTACACCGACAGAACCTATACGGCGGAAATTGCCGATGGCAAAGCCATCACTGTTAAAAGCAAGCGGATGAATGCCATCGCTCTTGGCTATAATAAAATCACAGTCGAAAGCCCTAAGCTCGACGATAATGGAGAACCTATTTTGAAAAAAGGAAAACCTGTCGCGGATACATCCAAGCGGGATACGGAAACCATCCCCCTGGATGAGGATATCAACGCATACTTTGCGCGAGAAGTTCTTCCGTTCCGTCCCAGTGCCTGGATCGACAAGAGCAAAACAAAGGTCGGCTATGAGATTCCGTTTACCAAGACGTTCTATGAGTACAAAGAACTGGAACCGGCAGATGAAATTGCAAAGCGCATTGAGGCCCATGAACGCAGCCTAATGGAGAAACTACGAATGCTGTTTGGAAAGGTAGATGAGGAATGAACACATATGAAATCATGAAAGACAGCCGTACTAAATGGTTGGGTTATATTCCTTCCACATGGGGGACTCGCCTTCTCAAATATGCTTTTTCCATCCAAAAGGATATTGCAGGAGAAACAGGCCATACTGTACTTTCTGTAACCCAGCATGGCATTGTACCTAAAAAGATGTACGATAAGGGACAGTTTGCAAAAGACTACTCGAATTATCAACTCGTTCATATTGGAGATTTTGTGATGAACCATATGGACTTGCTGACGGGGTGGGTCGATATTTCAGCCTATGAAGGTGTTACCAGTCCAGATTATCGTGTTTTTCTTAATAATTCACCGGAAACCTTCGATTCAGATTACTACAAATATATTTTCCAATACTGTTATATGAATCGCATTTTCTATGGACTGGGACAAGGCGTTGCAGGATTCGGGCGCTGGCGTTTACCAGCCGATATGTTTTTGAATTTTGTTCTTCCCGTTCCACCTATTGATGAGCAAAAGGCTATTTCAAGATTTCTTGATAACAAGTGCTCACAAATCGATACCATTATTCAGGAAGCAAAAGATACTATTTCTGAATATAAACAGTGGAAAGAATCTGTGATTTTTTGTGCGTTGACCCAAGGGCTGGACGCGACAGTCCCAATGAAAGATAGCGGGATTAATTGGATTGGTCACATTCCAGAGCGTAGCTCGATTGTGAGAATGAGATATCTTGTCGATGGTTATAAAGCAGGACCCTTTGGTAGTTCACTTATTACCGACAAACTTGATTCTACTGGAAACATTTTAGTATACACTCCAGAACACATTGCAAAGCAAAGCGTTGAAAACGAAAAAAATCTGTATCTACCAGAAGAACGACGGGAAGACATGTCGCAATTCTTTGTGCAAAATGGAGATATTATCTTTCCAATTGTAGGTTCGCTTGGAAGAGCCATGCTGATTACTGATGATATGCCTGAAGGAATAATAAATCAGCGATTGGCAAAGTTCAGGATTAAAGAGGATGTTATTGATATGAATTTCTTCCTTTGGTTCTTTGCGAAAAGTTCTTTCTACAATCAATTTATAGAAGTGAATTGCAGAGGCTCTTTTATCCTAAACTTAACTAAAACAATAATATACGATATGCCTGTTGTGCTTCCTCCTACTATTGAAGAGCAGAGAAGAATTGCAACGTATCTGAACAAAAAATGTTCTACTATTGACTCTCTAATTAAGGAAAAAGAATCCTTGTTAGAAGATTTGGAGTTTTATAAACGCTCCATAATATATGACGCAGTAACAGGAAAACGAAAGGTGATGTGACCCATGAATGAAGATAAGGGATTTCAAGACCGTGCAAAGGCATATTATGAAGGTATCCAAGGCATGGACGAATCGGAGAAAACATTCGAGGCATTCATAGAGTCCTACCTCATTTCGGAAGATGGAGGCTGGACGAAAGCCACGGATGCTGGAATGCGCAGCGAAGAATACAAGGGTATGAATCTAGACATCGTAACGTTGACCGAATTTGTCAAAGCCACCCAGCCGATGGCATGGCGGCGGTTCGAGAGGATGTGTACCATCAACCCTGTGCGACAGTTCTATAAGTCCTTTGAAAACGCCGTCACTCAGGACGGTCTGATTTCTGTCCTTCGCTATGGATTCAAGCACCGTGGCATTGCTTTCCGTGTGTGCTACTTCCAGCCGGAATCCGAATTGAACGAGCTTGCCTGGGCTCATTATCGGCAGAATATCTGCCAGTGCATCCGCCAGTGGCATTACTCTGAGCAGAACAACAACACCATCGACATGATGCTTGCCATCAACGGCATCCCGGTCATTGCTATCGAGTTGAAGAACCAGCTGACCGGGCAGTCCGTGGATGACGGGAAAAAGCAGTGGGCTTACAATCGGAATGCCAAGGAGCCTGTTTTCGGCTTCAACAAGCGTATTCTGGCTTATTTTGCCTGCGACCTTTACGATGTCTACATGACTACCCGTCTGGACGGTCCCATGACCAATTTCCTGCCTTTCAACCAGGGCAGCAATGGTGCGGGACAGGATGGTGGCGCGGGGAATCCTGAAAACAAAATTGGTGATTATGTGACCGCTTACTTTTGGGAGAATGTTCTGCAAAAGGACAATCTGCTGGACATTCTTCAAAAGTTCATCAGCTATGAAAAAACCGAAAAAAAGGAAACGCTGCCGGATGGTTCTACCAATATCAAAAAGGCAGAGAAGATCATCTTCCCGCGCTACCATCAATTGGATGTGGTGCGGAAACTGGTCGACCATGTCCGCAGGAACGGTTCTGGACATAACTATCTGATTCAGCATAGTGCAGGATCAGGCAAATCTAACTCCATTGCCTGGACCGCCTATCGCATGGCAAGTCTGCATAACGATAACAGCGAGCCTGTTTTCAACAGCGTGATTGTTGTAACCGACCGTCGTGTTTTGGATCAGCAGTTACAAGCGACCATTTCCAGCTTTGACCATACACTCGGCAGCGTGGCTACCATTGATGACAAGAAAACCTCTGCTGACTTGCGTGATGCCATCAACAAGGGTAAGCGCATTATCGTCACCACGCTGCAAAAGTTCCCGGTCATTTATGAACAGGTAGAATCCGCTGTTGGCAAGCACTATGCCATCATCGTGGACGAAGCACACAGTAGCCAGACTGGACAAGCCGCATTGAAATTGAAAGCCGCTCTTGCTGACATTTCGGATGCCTTGGAGGAATATGCCGAGCTGGAAGAAAAAGCGGTCGAGGAACTTGAAAAAAAGGACATTCTGGTACAGGATATGCTCAGTCAGGGCAAACACAAAAATCTGAGCTTCTTTGCCTTCACTGCCACACCCAAAGGAAAAACACTGGAAATTTTTGGTGAGCCACACCCAGATGGTTCTTTCCATCCATTCCACATTTACTCCATGCGTCAGGCAATTGAAGAGGGATTTATTCTAGATGTGCTGGCAAATTACACTACCTATAAAATGTGCTACCAGATTGCCAAGAATGTGCCGGATAACCCAGATGTGCCGACTTCCAAGGCTGTGCGAACAATACGACGCTACGAGGAACTGCATCCACATAACCTCCAGCAGAAAGCTGCGATTATTGTAGAAACTTTCCGAGATGTCACAAAGAAAAAGATTGGCGGTCTCGGAAAAATGATGGTCGTTACTGCTTCTCGGCTTGCCGCTGTGCGCTACTATCATGAAATCAAGCGGTATCTGGAGCAAAACAGTTATGACGATATCGAAATCATGATTGCTTTCAGCGGTAGCCTTAAAGATCCAGATATCCCAGACAGCCCAGAGTACACCGAAAGCTCTATGAATGTGGACAGCAACGGAAACCGTGTCAAAGAAAGCCAAACCAAGAGCGTGTTCCATGATGAGGGGCATATTCTTATTGTCGCAGAAAAGTACCAAACGGGCTTTGATGAGCCATTGCTCCACACCATGATTGTGGATAAGGAACTGCGGGATGTGAAAGCGGTGCAGACCCTGAGTCGTCTGAATAGAACATATCCCGGCAAAGAGGATACTTATGTCCTCGATTTCGTCAATGATGTCGAGTGCATCCGCGAGGCATTCCAACAGTTCTACCAGGAAACAAGCCTTGATGAGGAGATTAACTTCGACCTGATATACACCACTCAGAAAATCCTGCGTGGCTTCCAGGTGTACGCAGATGAGGATATCGAGACAGTGTCGGAGATTTACTTTGACCCGGATGTACGCAAAGCCAATGCGACACAGGGAAAAATCTCCAATGTCCTCAAGCCATTGGCAGACAACTACAATCTGTTGAATCAGGAACAGCGGTACCAATTCCGCCGCGAAGTCAGAGCCTTTGTGAAATGGTATAACTACATTTCGCAGATTACCCGGATGTTTGATAAAGATCTTCACAAGGAATATGTTCTATGCTCCTACCTCGCCAAACTGCTACCTTCCGACCCTGTGCAGCCCTTTGACCTGGATAATAGAGTGAAGCTCGAATATTACCGTCTTGAAAAGACCTTTGAAGGTGCGATTGAATTGGAGGCCATCCCCGGCTCCTACAAACCCACGCAGCCGAAACGGGCTGGAGGGCAGAAGGATAGACTCAGTCCTCTGGATGAGATTATCGCCAGAATCAACGAGGAATTTTTCGGTGATTTCACAGAAACGGATCGCGTGATCGTGGATACCCTATATAAAAAGATGCAACGGGATGCCAAAGTCAAAAAGGCTGCCAAGAGCAACGACCGTCAGGTATACGAGCGTAGCATTTTCCCCGGCATTTTTGAATCGACCGCACAACAAGCATACATGGATGACATGGCAGCATACGAGCAGCTCTTCCTTGATGCAGAGAAATATCGCATCATCCAGCAGGCTCTTGCAGAGCGGTTATATCGTGAACTACACGGTGAAACAAATTGAAATAACAAAAAGATGAGACTGTGGAAAATCAACTGCCGTCTCATCTTATGTTGTATGCACCACCCTATTAACGATTTGAACCTTTTAACGAATCCCTCTCTTAAATCGTTAATAGGGTATGCAAATTCCCATTCAATGCACTTGCAAGCAGTTGATTCCACAGCAGTTTTCAGGGAAAAAGAAAAGACTGCCGTATGCAGCTTTGCTTGAAATCCCTTTATTTCTGGCTTTTTGCCGTGTCCAACTCCGTTATATTGTATCAATCACGCAACTGCCTCATCTAATACATTCCCTTTTTCAAATCCCATTTTCTCCAATGCTTCATAGATGCTGCGGATAATGACGGGGCTTGTGTAGTGGGCATTTAAGGTACTCTCCCTTGCGGAAGCGTATTCTGCATCGGACAGCA
>OFGR01001145.1_pt1 | contig 22658 bp, 20 predicted proteins | sample 1521811 | NCBI WGS metagenome assembly OFGR01 (sample SAMEA3504098, study PRJEB24116) | mouse gut metagenome | biome: mouse gut; feature: mouse-associated habitat; material: faeces | place: Denmark | collected 2011
TAGTCAAAGCAACTTAGTGAAAAAGATGGATTATCGTAATTATGGTATTTTAGATGGTATTGATGAAGCTAAAGCATTATTTGCTGAAATGCTTGATACTGATAATGAACATTTAATTATTTATGGAAATTCTAGCTTGAATATTATGTTTGATCAAGTCAGTCGTGGTTATACACATGGTTATTTAGGAGAAACACCTTGGTGTAAATTAGATAAGGTAAAATTTTTGTGTCCTGTTCCTGGATATGATCGTCATTTTGCTATTACAGAACATTTTGGTATTGAAATGATTCCTGTGCCTTTAAATGAAGATGGTCCTGATATGGACATGGTTGAAGAATATGTTAATAATGATGATAGTGTTAAGGGAATTTGGTGTGTTCCTCAATATTCTAATCCAAGTGGTTTTACATATTCATCAGAAACTGTTTATCGTTTCGCACATTTAAAACCAGCAGCAAAAGATTTTAGAATTTTTTGGGACAATGCTTATCTTATTCATCATTTATATGATAATCACCAAGAACATGTTGATAATGTTTTAAAAGCTTGTCAAGAGGCAAATAATGAAGATATTATTTTTGAATTTTGTTCAACATCAAAGGTTACTTTTCCAGGTTCTGGTGTTGCTGCCCTTGCAACCTCAATCAATAATAAAAAAGATATTCTTAAACATATGACTGTTCAAACAATTGGACATGATAAAATTAATCAATTAAGACATGTTGAATATTTTAAAAATCTTGATGGATTAAAAAAACATATGACAAAACATGCTAATATTCTTCGTCCAAAATTTGAAGCAGTATTAGAAATTTTAGAAAATGAATTAGGTGGACTTGAAATTGGAACTTGGACAAAACCATTAGGTGGATATTTTATTTCTTTTGAATCATTAGATGGTTGTGCAAAAGAAATTGTTGCTGCTTGTAAAGAAGCTGGTGCTATTCTTACAGATGCTGGTGCTACATATCCATATGGAAACGATCCACATGACTCTAATATTAGAATTGCTCCTTCATATCCTGCTATGGATGAATTAACTCAAGCTGCTCATTTGTTTGCACTTTGTGTTAAATTGGTTAGTGCTAAAAAAATACTTGAATCTTAAAAATAGCCAACTGGCTATTTTTTATTTTATAGTATTTTGTAGTTTTAAATGAATATTTTTAAATTTTTTTAATTTTTTATTTTAGTCTTTCATTGCCAGTTTCACTCGTCATCCACTTGCTCATGGGGTGCCAGAGGCAAAGCTGCAGATGATCAAAATATCAATATCTTCCCATCCACAGATGCAAACTCCACTGTTTCTCCTGGTAAAAAGACAGCCGTGCCATTGGTTGCCTCTGTCACTGCCTCCTGAAGTATGTGAAATCTCTCTATCGGAATCATGAGCTTTAGTTCCACCTTGTCTGAATAGACGGCGTCCATCACCGTAATTCCCTGCTGCCCCAGAATATACTGAATTTTACCGACTCCGTTATAGTCCGTGGCAATTTCCAAGATTTTGCCCGCCATCTTCTCAATGACGATGCTATTTCTCAGCCCTTCCTGCACCGCTTTCTGGTAAGCCCGCACTAATCCCCCAGTACCCAAAAGGGTTCCTCCGAAATACCGCGTCACTACCACTACAAGGTTGTGAAGCTCTTCCCGTAAAAGCACGTCCAGCATGGGACGTCCTGCCGTCCCATTCGGCTCTCCATCATCACTACACCTTTGTAGCTCCTGGTTTTTTCCAGCCACAAACGCATAACAATTATGTCTCGCATCCCAGTATTGTTTTTTGATCCGGGCAATAAATGCAAGCGCCTCTTCCTCTGATTCTATTTTCTCTAGAGTAGCAATAAAACGGGATTTTTTCTCCACAATCTCGCCACTGCCGCCTTGGTATAAAATTTTCGTCGCTTTATTCTCCATGGATTGCGCCTCATTTCTGTCGATACTGTCAAACATCTGCAAACACTAACCGGGGAAGGGAGTGCAAAATCATTTGCCCCTCCTCAAGCTGTCTCCAGCTCATAATATCACCATTGCTGGTATTTTTCACAGGCAAAATTATTCAAAAATACGGATCTTGTCTTTCGATAAGGATTCAATAATATCAATTACCGTGCGAAAATCAAAAATCAAATCCTCCGAACAAGCTTCTGCCTTTTGATAAATCTTCTGCAAGTCCCCAGTACGTCCAGAACGAACCGCAGAAATCATTTCTGTACCATAAGAGTGGAACGCTTTGTGCTTATTATCGATTCCATTCCAAATCTTTGTAACTTGGGGATTCAAAGGCGTAAAAGCATAATAGAAATGTCCAAGCCCGCATTTTGCACAATCTGTCTGCAACACTTTTATCTTTCCAGTCTGCGCAATATCCTTTAACGTGTCCAGCCAGTTCTTATGCGCCTCTATCGCACTGTTCAGACAGTTGAGAACGACTTGATTGTCTAACATGTAAAATGTATCCTGAGCCATGACGCCCATGATCTTTGCAGACTCCTCCAAACCCTTTTCAATCGTTTTCATCGGTTCTACAAGTTCTGCTATCGCTTTACCAGAAATAGAGAGGTTTCCAGCGTCTCCCTTAAGCCTCCGGCATTCCTCGTTTACATGACGCATCTGATTATCCAATTCATTCATGGAACTGCTGATTTGCTCACTGGCGGCAGCCTGGGAAGAAACAGAATCTGCAATCATCCCCATGCCGCTGCGGTTATTTTCGGTGAGCTTCCAAACGTTTTGAATGTTCTCATTGATTTGTTCCAATTGATCCATGGTAACATCTACACTATCAGAACTTTTCCGCGAAGCTCTCTGAATGTCGGTAGCAAAAGTCCCCATGCGTCCCGTCAGCGACTTTGTCTCATCTGCCAGATTACGGATTTCCTCTGCGACAACTGCAAATCCCCTTCCAGATTCTCCTGCCCGCGCAGCCTCTATGGAGGCATTTAAAGCCAAGAGATTCGTCTGGGCAGAAATCGAACTCACCGCATCGATCGCCCCATTCATCTCTTTTATGATGTCAATCAGTCCATAAATATCCGTCTTCATCTCTTTCGCCGTAGAAATAGCAGCGGAATATAACTCTTTAATAGAAGCAAGCTCATTTTCACATTTTTGAATATCTTCCATGATCCTGCCAGAGCCATCTGACAATTCAATAATCGTTGATGTTAAATTTTCATGCGCTTTGAGCACCTCTGAAGCTATGCCAGCAGTAGAATCCGCCGAATCGCTAATTGCCGTCACTGCATCAGAGACCGAAGCATTAATCTGCCCTACGACTTCGGCATTGGCTTCCAGAGCCAGATCCATGGAACTCATATTTATAACTGCATCCATGATCTTGGTCACAGTCTTTTCAAACTCTTTACGCCCCTTTGTCAAACGCTGATGAATATTGTTCAATTCTCCATTACGAGGCTCATACTCCATATCTACAAGCCTGGAAATAGAAGTAACAACGCTTTCAAGACTTTTTTTCTTCATTTTCATAACGCTTAATCCTTTCAATGTTCCATATGTAAATGATGATTTTCTTTTTTCAAACACTCCTCGCATAAGTAGCTGATTTTTAAATCATAGGAGAGTATTTGGATTCCCACTTGCTTTTGGAGACTCTCAGTCAGATCATCTAACAAAATATCCGATAATTTTCCGCAATATCTGCACACCAGATGATCATGCCGTTTTATTTTGTCATAGCGATCCGGACAGCCTTCCACAGATATTTTTCTGATCAACCCCTGCTTATATAGAATCGATAAATTATTATATACCGTGGCCAGTACCGCTCCTTGATTCCTCTCCTTTAAGCGAAGATAAATCTGTTCGGCTGACAAATGTTCATTCGAATGATTTATAATCTCTAAAATATATTCAGCATTTTTTGTCATAGCGCTCCTATTCTATAGTTGGGAAACAACAAAGCCGGCAATTTCAACAAAATTTCCTAATAAAAAATCTTCTTCATTCAGAATAAAAATAAGAATTAGAACTATTCTAATTCTTATTATAGCATTTCAATATGCTTTGTCAATGTGATTAATACTTTTTGAGTATGTCCATTTTGCAATTCATAGTACCAAAAGCGGAGGCTGTCGCACGAATGTATTTACTTGTTGGGGCTGTCGCACGAAGATATTTACTTGATCAAAAGGTTTTCATTGCAAAGCAATGCAAACAAAATACACAAAAGTCATCTTGGAAAGCTAGCTTTCCAGAGTGATTTTTGTGTATTCTGTCTTTGCCGCATCAGCGGCATGATCTTTTGACCAAGTAAATATCTTCGTGCGACAGCCCCATGTTATAAGATTACAAATTACGAAAACTCAAAGATTAATATTTTTCTTTATTTTACATATCATATTTGCTATAATACAGGGATAAATACCAGGTCTTGCTTTAAATTAAGGAGGTTTTCTATGAATTATGGAAAAAGGGGCGTGGCACGGAAAGAAAAGCAACTCACTTCCACTGCGTCATTAGTTCGTAAAAAATTTACAGTGATATTTTTCAAAACGCTGCTGGTATGTTTCCTTGCCGTAGTCATTATCGGCGGATGCGCCGGATTCGGAGTATTCAAGGGAATCATCGCTTCTGCTCCTGACATTTCAGACATTGATCCCTCTCCCACCGGATATTTATCGGTCGTTTTGGACAACCAGGGAAAAGAAACCGCCAAGCTGGTTGCGTCCGGCTCTAACCGCGTATATGTCACCCTGGATGAAATCCCCAAAACAGTGCAACATGCTTTTGTAGCGATAGAGGACGAACGTTTTTATGAGCACAATGGCATCGATATCAAAGGAATCATCCGTGCAGGCATCAAAGGCATTGGCAATGGTTTTCATTTCAACCAAGGAGCCAGCACCATCACCCAGCAGCTTTTAAAAAATAATGTATTCGAAGGCTGGACAAACCAGTCTGGCATGGAAAAGGTCAAACGAAAAATCCAGGAACAATACCTTGCTATCGAGCTGACAAAAATCAAATCTAAAGAATGGGTACTGGAAAATTATCTCAACACCATCAACCTCGGTCAGAACACCCTCGGCGTCCAGGCAGCTTCCCGCCGCTATTTCGGCAAAGATGTTTCGGAACTGACGCTGTCAGAAGGAAGCGTCATTGCAGGGATTACCAAAAATCCTTCCGCTTACAATCCTGTCAGCCATCCCGAAAAAAACAAAGAACGCCAAAAGCTAGTGCTTCAAAACATGAAAGATCAAGGGTATATTTCAGAGAAAGAATACAAGGAAGCATTGGAAGACGACGTTTATTCGCGCATTCAACAGGTTAATATCACCTTTATGGAAGAGAATCCCAATTCCTATTTTGTTGATGCCGTGATCGACCAGGTGGTACAGGATCTGGTAGAAAAGAAAGGATACACTGACACCCAGGCTTACAAAGCCATTTACAACAGTGGCCTCACCATAGAATCGACACAGGACATGGCCATCCAACAGATTTGTGACGAGGAGGTTAACAAACCAGAGAATTATTCTACCCCGGCGCAGTACTCCTTTTCCTATCGTCTCACTGTCAAAAAGGCAGACGGCTCCATGGAAAATTACAGCGAACAGACCCTGTTGTCTCACTATAACGCCGTCACGCCTGGCTATTCCTTGAATTATGCCAGCGTGGAGGAAGCGCAGGCGGCAATCAATAACTATAAGGCAGAAATCATACATGCCGGTGATAGCATCGTCGAAGGCGGCGAATCCGTGGTATTTACCATGCAGCCCCAGGCAGCCGTCACCATTATTGACCAATATACCGGAGATGTAAAGGCAATCGTGGGCGGCAGAGGTGAGAAAACTGGAAGCCGCACGTTAAACCGCGCCACAGACACCACGAGGCAGCCTGGCTCCACATTCAAAGTACTTGCCGCTTACGCCCCTGCCTTGGATACTGCGGGCATGACTCTTGCCACCGTTCAAGACGACGCCCCATACACCTATTCCAATGGTACATCGCTTCGAAATTATGATAACTCCTACCGGGGTTTTACGACTCTGCGGTATGCGATCACAAAATCCATCAATGTGGTCACTGTGAAAACCCTCACAGACATCTCTCCCCAGGTAGGCTATGACTATTTGAAAAACTTCGGTTTTACGACTCTGGTGCAGGACGATATCGTGCAGTCCCTTGCCCTTGGAGGCATCACCCAGGGCGTGACCAACTTAGAACTGACCTCTGCATATGCCGCCATTGCCAATGCAGGCACCTACACCAAGCCCCGGTTCTATACCCGGATTTTAGACCATAACGGAAACGTGCTGATTGATAATACGCCAGAAACCCACACCGTGCTCAAGGAAACAACCGCATTCCTGCTAACCGACGCCATGCAAGATGTCATCACGGCTGGTACCGGCGGAGCCGCTAATTTCGGCAATATGTCCATCGCTGGAAAGACCGGAACCACCACCAGCAACCGGGACGCCCTCTTTGCAGGATATACCCCCTACTACACCTGTTCCGTATGGTGCGGCTACGATGACAACAGCCCCCAGGACGGCGCTCTGACCTCCAATCCCAAAACACTCTGGAACCATATTATGGGCCGTATCCACGAAGGATTGCAGTACCAGGAATTTGTCCAGCCAGGAGGCATTAGCACCGCTGCCGTATGCAAAAAATCTGGCAAGCTTGCCGTCAGCGGACTCTGTGATTCAGATCCCAGGGGCAGCATGGTGGAAACAGAATATTTCGCCGACGGAACCGTGCCCACGGAATATTGCGACCATCATGTCAGCGCTACCATCTGTTCCGCCTCTGGACTGCTGGCAAATGAATTTTGTCCAGAAGAAACAAAGCAGACCGGAATCTATATTATAGGAGGATCTGGAAATTCAGGCGACGGAGAATTCCTGCTGCCTTCCTCACTGGAACAGGGCAATTATTGCACGGTGCACACTGCCGCATCCATCCTCCCGGAAATTCCTGAGATCCCAATCTTGGACGAGCAAGAAGAAACAAATAATGACAAAAAGCCTGACAAGGACGATAAAAAAGAGGACGACGAAGCCGAGGAAAAGGAAGAAAGCGACGACAACACAACGGAGGAGTCAGAACCTGAGCAAGATGACGAAAACAGATAGCGCTGCCGCAAAATAACAGTATCAAAAACAGGGGCCGTCGCACTAAGATGGGGCTGTCGCACGAAAGTATTTACCTGTTTAAAAGGTCTTGCCGCTCATGCGGCAAAGACAGAATGCACAAAAGTCATCTTGGAAAGCTAGCTTTCCAGAGTGATTTTTGTGCATTTTATTTGCATTGCTTTGCAATGAAAACCTTTTGAACAGGTAAATACTTTCGTGCGACAGCCCCATCTTAGTGCGACGGCCCTATTTTCCCCTATGGAGCACACCCAAATCAAAAGTTCTTGATAATTTTATATTCCTATGATTACTTTTTCAATCAAATTATTATCGTATAGAAACTTCAAAAAAACATTTCCCTGTATTGATTCCATCATTTCCCTGCCCCATGGAGTCCCCTGGCACAGGACTATCACTAAGAACAGAAGCCATACCACGATCATGCCCTCCAAGAGACCGATCGCAAGCCCGCCTAGATGATTAATACTGTTTAGTATCGGAAGCTTTGCTATCAGATCAAGGACATGCACCGCTATCGCCATGGCAATTAAAATAATCGTAAAAGAAATAGTCCATGCCGCCCGCTGTAAAATCTGTTCTGCTACAAATTCCCCCGCTTTTTCATAGACCCCGGCATCCTCTAGCAATCCTTTGGCACCTTGTCCGACAAGAGACTGAAGCTCCTTTGGCACTTCCATTCCAAAAACAGTGAATTCCTCTACTTTCTTGTCTTGCGCTGCTTCCTGCCGTCCCTGTTCTTTGATATTTTCCTTCATATAATCTGTGCATTTTTCCCTTACCGTATCATAAAGGGGCGTCTGATTACGCAAAAACGCCTCCGTATAAGGAGAGAGCGCTGTAGCCAGTCCAATCGTCAAAAAAACTGCCGCTAATGAAAACAGTACCCGCACCATGCCTCTCAGATACCCATGAAGCCCAAAGCCAGCCACAATTACCAACACTGCAACTAATAACATATCCATCCTGTTCACTCCTATTTCAGCCTGATCTTTTGCGTCTCTCCCTCTGCCCAAAAAGTATAATCCCGAATACTTCCTGCAGATGTCACTTTCCAAATGTTCTTTTTAAAATTGCCATGAAATTTTTCCACTCCCCGCAAAGTAAAAATAGCGCATTCCAAATCTGTGCGCACACAAATTTCATCACGATCCAAGAATTGAATCTCTTGATATTCCATATTGAAATCTTTGACTAGTATTTCCGTCCCTTTTAAATCAAAAACTTGCATCCTGTAAGAGTTCTTGGTGTTTTCATTTGCAAAAACAAATCCCACGTAAGCCTCGTTATAAAAAATACTGCGTATTTCCGACTTTGACACAATCTCTGCTTTCACTTTGGGCTTTTGCTCTCCCTCAAAAATCACCGCTTTTCCATTCCCAAACGCTACCAGAACGTCATTGCTGAGAAATTCCACCTTGGGAACCACCAAATCTTCATAGGAATATTGTCCCACGATGTTGTCAATTTCTTTTTGTCCTGCTGCACCAAAATGATAGAAATTCAATGTCGTCTTTACGGTTCCCTGATTGACATCCAGCAGCGATACCGCCAATTTCCTGCCATCGTTGGAAATGCTGATATCCAGAGGATATCCTGTATTTTCCGTATGCAGCTCCCCTTCTGCAAGAAATTTCCCCTGCCTGTCATACAAATGAATATAACCCGTGCCATTCTGCTCCATTAAAATAGCCACGGTCCCCTGATTGGCTACTCTTACACGCTGAATGGGCATAACCGTCTTGATCTCTCCACAGGGTCCCTTTTGATCCATAATATAAACATGTTCACCCTTACGGTCCGCAATCACGGCATATCCCTCGCAAGTGTCCACCATAGGCGACTGCATTTCATAAGTCTGATTCCAGATCAAATGGTTCTCTCCATTGATGCAAGAAGCTCCGTCCTTGCTGTATTTAATGACGTTATCCTCAAAAGAGGTAAATAACGTTCCCTCAGAATCCTTGCGCCGGACCTTATGGAGGATCTCATAATCTGTATAACTTTTATTTTGTATGTAGAGATAGACTCCTGTCATCGTCCCCAAAGCCACAACAGCCACAAGCGCCGTAAGAAGCAGAATTCTCCTGCGATGTCTGTGGATCTTTTGATTCATTTCCTTTACATCTGAAGCTGTCACCACCCGATATGCCCTTTGTTCCAAATCTGCACCTCCAAAATAATCTCACGCCGAATAGAAACGGCAATCACAAAATGCCGGATATATAGTATATCATACTCCGGCATCCTGTGCATTATATTTTATGGAAGCAGCAGCTTTTGCCCTGCATAAATCTTATCACCGTCTTCAATTCCATTGGCTTTCTTTATCGCTTCTGCCATATCTTTACTTTTATATATCCTAAGGCAGATTGTATTTAACGTATCGCCAGGCTTGACCGTGTAATACCGAGGCTCGCCGCTTTGCGCCGCAGTCTCCTGCGCCTCGTTTTGATCCGCCTGATCGTCTTTTACTTCCTCTGCTGATCTATCTTGCGATTCATTTTCAGGTTTGTCCTCTGAGGGATCTTCCTGGTCGTCTTCTTGGGGCTCCTTGGGCTTGTCTTCCTGCTCTTCTGCTTGCTGCGGCTGGTCTTTGGAATCTTCCTGATCTTTGCTTTCTTCTTTATCGTTTCCTTCTTCTTTGAGATTTTCTTGTTCTTTTACTGGCTTTTCCTGCGGGGCCGCCTGATTCGGTTCAACTTCTTTGTTATCTTCTAGCGGAGCCACTTGGGATTCTATTGTCTCCACAACTAGTCCATCCTCCTTAGAAGCATTTATTTGTCCCGCTCCCCCATTGCCAGGATTGAGGAGCCGCAAAACTTCTTCCACCTCCTGCATTTTCCGGTAATTATTGATCGTTGTAATTCCGATTACGCAAATTACTACCAAAAAGAAAGAGGATGCTGTATAAAGCAACTTCCTGTTCTGCCGTTCCCTGCTCTTGCCTTGGCGTTCCAACACCATTCTGCGGTAAGCTTCCAATGCCTCCTCTGCCTGGCTTTTGGGTTCTTGGCGGTTGTTCTTTGAAAATATTTTCTGGTCAGCAGGCTTTTGGCGGGCGGATCCTTCGCGAATTTTGCGCTCTGTTCGCTTTTCCTGTCTGCGCATCTGGTCCAGCATCGCCCTGGCGTCCCGCTCGCTGCTCCTGACTGTCTGCTGACTCTGCTCTTGCGCCCTTGCAAGCTGGCGAGCCTCGTTTTTTTGTTGCGAAGCCACTTCCTTTAAATCCTCTGATTCTGGTTGCGAACTCTTTTCCGCTCTCTCTTCCCTTCTTTTTTGTTCCTGAACTTTCAGCTCTTCTTCCCGTTTGCAAATCATATATTCCTGCATGGGAAGATTCTTTTCATAATATATGTAATAGCCTTCCCGTTTCTGAAGATATCCTTGTTCATATACAAAGAAACGCTCTTCCTCTTCCAGGATATCCATCAGCATCAAAACTTTGTCCCTTCCAGAAAAATATTTCCGGTGCGCCCCCTCCACTGCTGAAGATAAATCCAGAGTTTGGCCTGCCTTGCCCAAAAACCATCCCACAACCTCCAGTTCAGGGAAATACTGCTTTTCCTCTTTATAGATATAATCCCAGAAACTGTCATCCAGACAAATGGCGTCCCACTGGAATACTGCTGCGCCGCACTCCACAAGGCCGCTGATAAACGTATACCGTATATCCTTTTCCACCTGGCTTTTTCCCAAAAATACTGCTGCGCAGGCTTCCTTTTCCTTTGCCATATTCCGCAAATAAGTATATACATAATCTTCGAGGTAAATCTTGTGCCTTCCTCTTGGGCTGCCCTCCTGCCGGATATTTTTAGGCAGGCAGATCGTATCTTTGTTGTGATTGTCTTTTGCCGGATCATCTTTGCAAATTATTTCTATCATGTTGTCACCTCTCTGCCCTCATGGTAGCATACATAATCTGCATTTTTTGGAATTCTTTGTCATACTTCCCAAAAACTTCTCGACAGCCTGCGGCAAAATTTTGTTCAATTCTGCAAATTACAACTCTGTCCTGCCCTCCAAGGCACGGAGCAGCGTCATCTCATCTATATACTCCAAATCCCCGCCGACTGGCACGCCGCTGGCAATCCTTGTGACCTTAATTCCGGCGGGTTTGATCAGTTTGCTGATATACATGGCGGTAGTCTCTCCCTCCAGGCTGGAGTTGGTGGCGATAATCACTTCGCCGACCTCTTCTTGCAACCGCTGCATTAATTCTTTCAAGCGTATATCATTCGGTCCGATTCCCAGCATCGGCGAAATCGCCCCATGGAGCACATGGTATACTCCCTCGTACTTATTGGTCTTTTCATATGCCGCTAAATCCCGGGTGTCTTCGACCACCATAATCGTTTTATGATCACGGTCGCTATTCCTGCAAATCGGACAGTATTCCTCATCCGTAAGAGTATAGCAGGTTTTGCAGTACTTTACTTTTTGTCTTGCGTTCAAAATAGCAGAGGACAGCTTCTCCACATGTTCCAGAGGCATGTTTAAAATATGAAAAGCAAGCCGCTGCGCCGACTTGCTTCCAATACCTGGCAGAGAAGACAGCTCTTCTATCAAATTGCTTATCTGTCTGCTGTAGTAATCCATATGTTCCTCCCTTAGAACGGAAATCCTCCTCCCAGCCCTCCGGTAATCTTAGCCATAGACTGCTGGGACGCCTCTTCGATCTTGCGAAGCGCCTCGTTGGTGGCAGCCATGATCAGATCCTCAAGCATCTCAATATCGTCCGGATCCACCACTTCTTCCGCCAGTTTCACTTTTGTTACTTCTTTCTTGCCAGAAATGGTAACTTCCACCGCTCCGCCTCCTGCAGACGCCGTGACTTCTTTATCTTCCAGCTCCTTAGTGGCTTCCTCCATCTGTTTCTGCATTTTCTGTGCCTGCTTCATCAGATTATTCATATTTCCGGGCATACCTCCCGGGAATCCTCCACGCTTTGCCATTTACATATCCTCCTGCTCTTCAATCGTGATTTCCATATTGATAATTTTTTCAAAATCCACATAATTCTCTTTCAAAGGGCTGCCAGTTTCATTTAATGCTATCCTGAAAGGGATTTCTTTCCCTATTTTCTTTGCCATCGCAGCTTTGAGCTCTTCTTGGTGTTCCTCAGTATTCACAAAGGCTTCCGCCACTTCATCCTCCAGTAGCAGCAGAAGCTTCCCGCTTTCTGACATGGTAGGGCGGGCTTTCTTGAGATAATTTCTCAGCCCAGGCGACAACTCTCCTACGATAGAATGCCACTGCTTCACCGCTTGCCTTATATCTTCCGAAACTGCCTGCGGCAGCGACAATGCCTCATCCTTTGCTTGGGCTTGCATGTTTTGCCCGGCAAATCTTCTTGCCTCATGCTCTAGCCTGCCTTGCCCAAGATTCTCACTTCCTGCTCCTAGCGCGCCCTCTGCTGGATGAGTCGCAAAATTTCCAGCCTCCAGCTTCTGTTCTAACTGCCCAATGCGCAGCGCCAGTGAATCATAATCCTGCTCCATTTCCGGCTTGCATAATTTAATCAGCGCAATCTCAATCAGTATCCGCTTCTGTGCCGCAAAGCGGATCTGGCTGGACAATTGAGAAAATATCCGAATATAGCGCATTAGCCGCACCTCATCTACCATCTTTGCCTCTTCTTTCAAAAGCACGAGATTATCGCTGGAAATGTCAAGCACGTCTTCCATGTGATCCGAGCTTTGCAGCAACAGCAAATTTCTCAGATACCATGTAAAATCGGTCACAAACTGCCCAGGCTCTCTCCCCTGAATGATCAATTCTTCCAGTTGCGCAATCACTCCTGAAATATCATTTTTGATAATTTTGCGCAGCATCCTGGAAAAAACTTCTGTATCCACTGCCCCAAGCACCTGAAGCACATGATCATAAGTTAAAGCCTGCCCCAGATAAAAGGCAATGCACTGATCTAGCAGGCTTAAAGCATCGCGCATCGATCCGTCCGCCGCTTTGGCAATATAACGGATCGCCTTGGGTTCCACTTCTACCTGTTCCTGAACCATCAGCTCTGACAGGCGGTTAGAAATCGTCTCAATCATGATACGCCTGAAATCATACCGCTGGCATCTTGAGAGTATGGTGACCGGAATCTTATTGGCTTCGGTGGTCGCCAAAATAAATATTACATAAGAAGGAGGCTCCTCCAAGGTTTTTAGCAGCGCATTAAAGGCTCCTATGGAAAGCATATGAACTTCGTCAATGATATAGACTTTGTATTTTCCCTCAGTCGGCGAATATGCCACCTCCTCACGGATCTCGCGGATATTATCCACGCCGTTGTTGGAAGCGGCATCTATTTCTATCACATTCATGGAACTGCCTGCTGCAATAGACTTGCAGCAGGAGCAGGTTCCACAGGGACTTCCATCCACGGGATGTTCACAGTTGACTGCCCTTGCAAAAATTTTAGCAATGGTAGTCTTACCAGTTCCCCTGGTCCCGCAGAATAAATAGGCATGTCCCACCCGGTCTGCTTTGATTTGATTTTTTAATGTTGTCACAATATGTTCTTGTCCCCTGACATCCTCAAACTCCCGAGGCCGGAACTTGCGGTATAACGCAGTATATGACATTTTTAATCTCCGAAACTAATTCCCATCAGCTTTGCTTCCTTAATAATTTTAGAATCCGGTTGCACGGTCTTTAATTTTCCTGCCACATCTTCCAAAGGCACTTTCTTGGTATTTCCATTAATCATGGCGACCATATAGCCATAATCTTCTTTCAATATCAGCTCTGCAGCAGCAGCGCCCAGCCTGGTGCAAAGCACTCTGTCATAAGGGCAGGGACTGCCGCCCCTTTGCGTATGACCGGGAACGGTGACGCGCACTTCGCATCCTGATTTTTTCTGAATCCGTTCCGCCACCTCATAAGATACGGAAGGATATGGGTAATTCTTTTTCTTTTCTTTTAATTCTTTCTTAGATAGCGCCGCATCCTCTTTGGAAATTGCGCCTTCTGCAACAGCGAGGATCGTAAATCCTTTTCCTGCCTTGCTTCTGGCTGAGAGCGCGTCTAACACCTTGTCAATATCATAAGGAATCTCCGGCAGCAGGATAATGTCCGCGCCTCCCGCAATTCCTGCATACAAGGTCAGCCATCCTACCTTATGCCCCATGACTTCCACAATAAATACACGGTTATGGGACGCCGCAGTGGTATGGATACAGTCAATTGCTTCCGTGGCAATGTTGATCGCGCTCTGGAAGCCAAATGTGACGTCTGTGCCATAAATATCATTATCGATTGTCTTGGGCAAATGAATCACGTTGAGGCCCTCTTCGCGCAAAAGGTTTGCCGTCTTCTGTGTTCCGTTGCCACCCAAAATAACCAGGCAATCCAAGCGCAGCTTATAATATGTCTGCTTCATCGCTTCTACTTTGTCCAATCCATTCTCATCTGGCACCCGCATCAGCTTAAACGGTTGCCTTGAAGTTCCAAGGATGGTTCCGCCCTTGGTAAGAATCCCGGAAAAGTCTTCTGAGGTCAGTAAACGGTAATTCCCATAGATCAAGCCCTTATAGCCCTCATAGAAACCGTAAACCTCGAGATCTTCCACATTCTTGCTCAGACCCTTTACGACGCCACGCATTGCAGCGTTCAGCGCTTGGCAGTCACCACCGCTTGTCAACATTCCAATTCTTTTCATGACTTCACATCCTTTATTTTTTATTTTTTGTTGATTATGAAATAATTATATCCCAATTTTTTACTCTTCACAAGATTTTTCATTTGCATTTTTCAAAATATTTGTTATACTCTATAGGTAAGGAATTATTTTTGGAGGAGTACCCAAGTGGCTGAAGGGTCTGGCTTCGAACACCAGTAGGTCGGTAATCCCGGCGCGGGGGTTCAAATCCCCCCTCCTCCGTTTCCAAAATTCATGCTTTGCGGCTATAAGGCGTAGCCTGTATATACCAGGACATACATCTTGACATTTCTGCATCTGCCTTATGCCATTTCTAATTTACATAAGGATCAGGGTGTCAAAAGGATTGAATTGGCCTGCAAGGGAATTTCAAGCCTTTCGGCACCCTAGTCATATAAGTTTATTACACACATTTTCCCAATATTTCATTTAGAAAGGTTTTCAGCATGAAAAAATTTTCCCCGCTTTTCTTATACGCCTGCCTCTGCTTCTTGCCGCTGGCTGGCTGTAACCAACCATCGAAAAATGCCGCCGATTCGATCCAGGCAATTTATGATTTATATATTTTAGGAGATACCCGAGGCATATCTTCCCTTGGCATGCGAGACGAAGACATTTCCAAGGCGCAGAAAGTCTATGACGACTCCCTGAAAGAAACGATCCGTAATAATTTCGCCAGCAGTGGCCAGGAAATTGACGAAGATACCCTGCACAGGCTCTGCGACGCCCGAAAAAAGGCGCTCGCTAAAATGAGCGCTTCGGCAAAAGTAACGGAAACGGACGACGGGAAAGCTACCGTCTTGGTACAGACTACCTATTTTGATGAATCAGCGTTGGATGCAGATGCTTTTTACAACGCAAGAGAGGATTCCTTGCAGAACACATTTTCTAATTTAGAAGAACAAAAGGCATTCCTCATGAACGCTTACACTGAGAATCTCATCGATGCTTATCAGAAAGTCGCGCCCTCCGAAGACACGATAAGCATTACCGTGGAATGCGTGATTCAAAATAACACATGGGTGCCCGCAAACATGTCCTCTTTCGGCTCCGATCTGGCTCTCGCCCTCACTGGGCAACAAGCTTCCGATCTCTGAGAGTCATATTCCCCCCGTTAGCAGCATAAGATGTAAAAATCTTTATGGGAGTTGCACCATGTCTGAATTCCACCGAATGATCACATATCTTTACTTATATGAACAAGGAGTCAAAAGCCGCAATATCGGGTTTGCGAAAGTCGAGAAGAGGGACCAGCGCTGTCTCCTTGAAATACATATGAAAAACACTGGATACAGCCTGTCGCCTGTCAAAGTATATTTTTATCTGCAAAAACAGGAACAGCTTGCTGGAATATCACTTGGAAACTTCTCTCTTACCCGTGGAAACGGAGATTTTAAAACTGTTTTAAATGCAGAAAGCCTCATGGACTCTGGATATCCTCTGGATGCAGTAAAAGGAGTTTTCATCCCTCTTTCCGAGCGCGCCATGTTGGTGAGCCAATGGGATGATGATGAATTTCGCCGCGACGCCTTTATAGATATCGAAGAGCTTCCCGACCAGTCAAAAGCTCCTGTTCCAGAAGAACTGCCCAACGAAGAAAACGCAGAAATTACAGAACCGAAAGAAGAACCCCCCTTGGATGCAAAGGAAGTTCCCGCGCCTGACTCTGCCTTAGCAAAAGAACGTCCCCCTGCTGTGCCAAAGAAAGAGACAGCGCCAGACTTGCAAGCTTCGCCAAGCTCTGATTCACCTGACAAGGCTTTGGATCTTTCCTCCGTCCCCCAAGAAAATAAACTGGCTTTCCATGCAGCAGAAGCCCCTTTGGCGCCCGATTCGCCAAAAACTACTGACGCACTGAAAGCTTTAGAAGCGCTTCCCCGTCTTGAAAGCAGAACGTCAGGCTTTCGTACCGTTTCCAGGGACCATGGTCCTTCCAAGGAGCGGCAGGCTGCCACCAATAATCACTCTTGTGATCAACGCAAGTCTGATTCACCAGAGGATTGGCAGCTTCGGTGGCGTTTTATCTTGGAAAATTACCCTGTGATGACCCCATTTTCCGGAGACGAACATACGCTCTGCGTAAGGCTGGAGCTAAAGGATCTGCGACAACTACCGAAAGCATACTGGTATCTGGGAAACAACAGCTTTCTACTCCATGGATTCTTCAATTACCGTTATCTGATCCTTGGCATGACGGAAGAATTCGGCGTCAAGAAATGGTTTATCGGGGTTCCTGGCGTTTTCCAGAACCCGGAACGGGTTATGGCGGCATTATTTGGCTTTCCAGAGTTCCGCAGCGAAAAGCCCTCCCCGATCAATACTGGACAATTTGGTTACTGGTATCATTATCTCAACGAATTGTCACAGCCTCCCAAAAAAGAAGAGTCTTGAAACCGTCTCCTTATAATTATCCTGCCAGCAGAGCGTATACTTCATGGTCCCGAAAGGCGCCTTGAAGCAATACGCTCTGTTTTTTTATTCCCTCCTTATGAAAGCCGAGGGCTTCCAGCAGCCTTTGGGACGGCAGGTTGTCTGGCAACACCAGCGCTTCGATCCGATGCAGCTTCATATCATCAAAGGCAACGCTGACTGCCTGATAAATGCTCTCTCTGGCATACCCCCTCCCCCAGAACCTGTGGTCAAACTTATATCCTAGCTCGCAGGACTGATATGGCCCTCTGCGGATGTTTTGCATGGATACCGTTCCGATCACTTGTTGCTCGCTGTTTTTTTCGAATACCCAAAAACGCACCGCTGACTGCTTCACTGCCAAATGGTACTCACAGTGAAGCAACGTCCTTTGAAATTCCTCCGTATAAAAATTCTTGGGGCGCTCTGGCTCGCATTGTTCAAAAATCTCCTGATTATCGAGATAAAACCTCAATACCTGTCCCGCTGCCGTCTGAGGCAAAATCCTCAGTACCAGTCGGGAAGTCTCATAATTCATTTGCATTTGCATAATCCTCTGCTTTGTTTTAGAATGTATACATCATATTTTAGCACAGAATTTACAGGAGCGCATATGGAACAAAAGGAAAAATTTATGAAAGAGGCGATCCGGCAGGCAAAAAAAGCGGAAAAAATTGACGAAGTGCCTATCGGATGCATCATCGTGTACCAAAATAAAATTATTGCCAGGGGCTATAACCGAAGAAACATTGACAAAAATACCCTTGCACATGCGGAACTCTCCGCTATCAAAAAGGCTAGCAAAAAACTAGGAGACTGGCGGCTGGAAGGCTGTACCATGTATGTGACTCTGGAACCTTGTCAGATGTGTGCCGGCGCCATCGTCCAGGCACGCATTGATAAAGTGGTGATTGGCAGCATGAATCCCAAAGCCGGATGCGCTGGCTCAGTCCTCAACCTGCTGCAAGTTTCTGCCTTCAATCACCAGACAGACTTAGAAACTGGCGTACTGGAAGAGGAATGTTCCCAAATGCTGAGCGATTTTTTTAAAAAGCTGCGCCAACAAAAACGTCAGGAAAAAGAAAACAAATGCAAAACAGAATAAGAACGGTTGACTTTTTTTTCAAAACACGCTATACTTAAGTCTCCGAGCAGCCGGGGCGGCAGCGGTGCCCTGTACCAACAATCCGCTATAGTTGGGGTGATGCTCTGCCCCGGGTTTATGACTGTGGGGCTGCCTTTTATAAGTGGTGACGACGTTTGGGTCTTACGCAATGGAACTCTGTGAACCGTGTCAGGTTGGGAACAAAGCAGCACTAAGCAGAATCTTTCATGTGCCGTAAGGGCGCCTGGGCCGAGCTAACTGTAAAAGTAACGCCCATGGTCAGGATTCAAAGCAGAACGCTCGGATTTAAATTTCAAAAAAGGAGAATTTCTTTGAATAATTTACTGCGCAAAATCAGAAATATCCTCTATGAATCCTGTAATTTCCTGGAGCTTTTGATGGCCCTTGTGGTTCTGGCCGCCATTCTGATTGCATGCAGCTCTCTGGGCGGTTCTTTTCTGGATTACTGGAATGACAGGAGTTCTAATACTGCTTTCCTGATTTTTGTGGGACATGTGTTCAATATACTGATTGGCATTGAGTTTCTGAAAATGCTCTGTCAGCCCAGTGAAGATACTGTGCTGGAGGTTCTGATATTTCTTGTGGCCCGTCATATGATTCTGGATCATACCACGGTGGTGGAAAATCTCATCACCATTCTGAGTATCGGGATTCTGTTTGCCATCAAAAAATATATCAACCTGCCTGCCCGTAAAGGAAGTTATGGTATATTTTCCGGCAACTCCGGTTCGGAACAATCTGACAGCGGTTCTGCGTCATCTTCTGAAAACAGTAAGGACTGCTGATCCCTCTGTGACTGCATAACAGCGCAACAAAAGTCATCATTATCTGAAATATGGAAATATTTTACTTTGCCCCGGCACTTGACATTTTTGCGCCGGGGTATTATATTAGACAGGAATCAATAATAATTATCATTATTACAGGAGGTAGGAACATTGATGAAATACAGCCGCCAACGGGAAAGCATCCGGGAATTCCTTGCTGACTGTTGTGAGCATCCTACTGCCGAAACGGTTTACATGAATGTGAAAAAAGAATTTCCCAATATCAGTCTTGGAACCGTATACCGTAATTTATCTCTTTTGACAGAGCTGGGGGAGATCAGAAAAATTTCGACCGGTATAGGCCCTGACCGTTTCGACGGAAATACATCTCCCCATTATCATGTTCTCTGCACCGGATGCGGCAGTGTGATGGATTTAAAAATGGAAAATATCGACCATATCAACATCATTGCCGGCAATGAATTTGAGGGCAGAATTCACGGGCATATCACTTATTTTCTGGGTACCTGCAGAGATTGTATGGAAAAAGAAAAAAATAAAAATATCTCTTGACAGGAATCTTAAGATATGCTATTTTAATTTCAGTAATAATTACTGTTTTTAATTTTTACTCATATAAAACAAAGGAACAGAAAGGAAGAAATCATTATGAAAAAATTTGTATGTAATGTATGCGGTTATGTTTATGAAGGAGATGCAGCACCGGAGAAATGTCCTCAGTGTAACGCTCCTGCTTCCAAATTTACAGAGCAGTCCGGAGAAATGTCATGGGCTTCCGAGCATGTAATCGGTGTTGCTCAGGGTGTTTCCGAAGATATCATCGAAGATTTAAGAGCAAACTTCAACGGAGAATGTACGGAAGTTGGTATGTATCTGGCAATGGCAAGAGTTGCCCACAGAGAAGGTTATCCGGAAATCGGCCTGTACTGGGAAAAAGCTGCTTATGAAGAAGCAGAACATGCTGCTAAATTTGCAGAACTTCTTGGTGAAGTAGTAACTGACAGCACCAAAAAGAATCTGGAAATGAGAATTGAAGCTGAAAACGGTGCTACTGCCGGAAAAACTGACCTGGCAAAACGTGCAAAAGCTGCAAACCTTGACGCTATTCATGACACCGTTCATGAGATGGCTCGTGACGAAGCAAGACATGGAAAAGCATTTGCAGGCCTGTTAAAGAGATACTTCGGCTAAGAGGAAATGCTGTAAAATCAACATTTTTGAGAATTCAGGGGTATGTTGGAGCAATCTGACATACCCTTATTTTTGTGCAGATGGTTGTGTCTGAAAGTGGGTTTGAATTTTTACTTTTCATTACGTTGTCCCCTGATATGTATAATGAATCGCTGAATTCCACATATTTCGCTTATACCTTTTTTGATAACGTTTTTGTATATTTACTCATCATAAATACAGCATAAACGGCAACTATTAATTCTGTAACCGGCATTGCAAACCATAAGGAATTTGCCCCTGCCACAATCGGTAACAGCATAATTAAAATTCCACTGACAATGAGGCCTCTGAAAACAGATACACAAAAAGCGGCTCCTGGCTTCATCAGTACCTGAAAATAATAAGTGGAGAAAATATTCAGCGGCAGCAATATAAAAGAAATACTGTAACAACGGATTATTGCGGGTGCAATATCCAAAATTGTTTTTGTTGGCTTCATAAAAATGTAAATATACAAATCAGGGTAAATCAAACTGAGGGCAGTCCAAAATATACTGAACGCTCCAACAGTATATAGGGCATACCGCAAAGTTTCTTTAATACGCTCCCATTTCTTTGCGCCGAAATTAATAGAAATAATTGGCTGTGCAGCCTGCCCCACACTATAAGCGCAGCATTGAACAATCGTGCTTACATTGATAACAGGGCCATAAACAGCAAGTGCGTTACTGCCCAAATATTTCATAATCTGACGGTTGAAAAGCACTGTCAAAATCCCCATTGCAATATCAATAAAAAATGTCGGGAAGCCAGTAACCGATATTTCCCGCAATTTTCCCGCAATTCCAGTCGGTTTTCGGAGAACCAGCGTATTTTTCCCAGACCAGAAATGGGAAAGCATAACCACAAACGAAATCCCGGAGCCAACTGCCGTTGCAAGTCCCGCACCAAAAATCCCCATATCAAAAGTAAATACAAAAATGTAATCGCCAATAACATTGAACAAGCCCCCGGCTAATACGCCGGCAGTTGCAAGTCCGGGGTGATTGTCATTTCGCAGAAACGCTGCCAGCATTTGATTGAACAGGAACAGCGGAATGGCTGCTTTTACTGGCGTTAAATAAGATTCAGCCAATGAAAGCAGGCTGCTGTCCGCACCAAAAAACAATAAGATTGGCTTGTCAAAAAATATAATTGCCGCCCATGACACGAAAGCAAGAATGACAGAGCCTGTAATTGCAACAGTAAAATACTCATTTTCGTTTCCGCTTTTCTGTGTTTCCTTTCCTCTGACTGTACTAAAAATTACAGAGCCGCCAATTCCCATGAGCAGCCCCAGACTGTAAATAATATTCCATACAGGAGCAACAACAGCTAATGCCGCCGTTCCGTCCGGGCCCTGATATTGTCCGACCATTGCCATATCCATAAGTGAATATACCGAAGTAATCATTGCACTTCCAAAAGCAGCAGACAAATACTTGAAATAGATTGGTTTGATGTTTCCATTTAGCAAATTCATTGCCTTTTCCTCCTTTTTTGCAAATACTTTCACACGTTAGCGTGACAAGATCTTTCCTATAAGATAAAAAACCGGATAAGAAAAACGAACAGGAACGGTTTTCTTATCCGGCACTCTCATACGCAAGAGTAACCCTCCGACAAACCGTATGCCCGCTATCTTATCCGGTCTTATACTTACGCTTATAAGTCCTCCGATAACTATTGTATAAGCTAACAGAAATGATTAGGTTTGTCAAGTCTTATACAAATATTCATAAAAGCAGAAGGGGAAATGTAAAGGAGACATGTAGCTTCAATCTTACTCGCCCCATGGCTTTCATTACGGGTATTGATGACATAACTGACATATCCGGCGCGTATTGCATTCAGGATTTCAACGCTGCCTTCCGATGGTTTACCCAGTATGCCACAATCTGCATGGTTCTTCCGCCAAATAAATAAGGATTTCCTGATATCCTACCGGAGAGGTATTGAATACAATTTCCGTAATTTTTTCAATCTTAGAACCAAAACCATATCCACAGTATTCGCTGCCATCGGACAAAATAAGTATTCTGTCATATGTTTTCATCATATATGCACTTCTTTATCTTAAACCCGTTCAGACAATTTCCTTTCAAAACGGTCCTTACATAAATTTGCCGGGATTTTCGTGGGATATTTTCCCTGAAAGCAGGCAGCACAATAGTCTTCACTGTCTATCAGTTTATTCAGCTTCTCTACCGGCAAATATCCCAGAGAGTCTGCTCCAATCATACGTGCAATCTCGTCCACGCTATGATGACATGCAATCAGTTTTTCTTCCGAATCAATATCCGTTCCATAATAACAGGGATATAAAAATGGAGGCG
>OFGR01001147.1_pt1 | contig 22630 bp, 35 predicted proteins | sample 1521811 | NCBI WGS metagenome assembly OFGR01 (sample SAMEA3504098, study PRJEB24116) | mouse gut metagenome | biome: mouse gut; feature: mouse-associated habitat; material: faeces | place: Denmark | collected 2011
CATTTAATTTGACGAATATCAGAAAGATCTGGAGCACCTAGGGTGCTGGATAACACCTAAGGATTATCGGATTTTTTTAGTTCACAAGTGTCGAAAACGGGATTTTACTACACGTATCCAAGTGTGTCAATACCCCAAACCGCTTTTATCCCTTTCTTTGTAACAGTTTAGCCTTCGACTTCCTATTACAGGCATCAAGCCATGCATTCTTACGGACTTTGCAGCATTGTGAAAGTCCTAGGCTGAACTGTTACCTTTTCTTTGTTCCATATATTCCTTTACGCTCTTGCTAAACAGTAATATGAAAGTTGATGCAGCCACAAAACCAATGCTAATGACAAACAACACGATGTAAAAACCTGAAACGAACTGAAAAAGCTGTATCATGTTCTTTGTACACCAATGTCAAGAACTGACATCACAAAAACTCATATTGCTCCAATGTCAGACCACATGCTGGAGCTGTTGGTCCTGCTTGAGCGCGATCCAGGGAGTCCAATATACATGGCAGTTTAGTTGGGCAAAGCTTTCCTTTTCCAACCTCAATCAGCGTCCCCGCAATAATCCGAACCATATGATACAGGAATCCATTTCCTGTCACACGTATTGTGATCAAATCACCTTGCTTGTAAACATTCAACGCATAAATTATTCTCACCGTTGTTTCTGCTGATGTTCCAGCACTGCAGAAGCTTTTAAAATCATGCTCCCCGATCAAAAAATCAGCAGCACACTGCATCAGTGATACATCCAAAGGTACATACGTAAAATATGCATATAAGCGTTGTGTTGGAAGGGGAAATTCTCTGTTTAGTATTTGATATATATATGTTTTTTTCGTATTTTGCCGTCTGGGATGAAAATCCGGCAAAACTTCGACAGAGTGTTGTATTCTTATATCCTCTGGCAGTCTTTGATTTAAAGCATAAGATACTTTTTCCGCAGGCATTCTGCTCATAGTATCAAATACGGCCACATTCCCGATTGCATGTACTCCTGTATCTGTCCTTGATGCACCAATAACCTTGATATTCTCTTTAAAAAGTGCGCACAATGCATCATTTAACACAGACTCTATCGTTATTGCATTCGGCTGAATCTGCCATCCATGATAATTCGTGCCGTCATAACCAACTGTCAACATTATCCGTTTCATTTTATGTATCTATCCTCTGAAATTGAACTATTTTATGACGCTATTCAAAACTATGGGCATCAACTGTTCTGCTGCAATTCCAACCACAAAATAACACACCACCACAGCATAAGACAAATAATCCCTTTTTTTATAATGCAGTGGTTTCATCTTTGTACGATTGTCGCCTCCTCTGTAACATCTTGCTTCCATCGCCATTGCCAAGTCATTTGCTCTCCGAAATGCCGATATAAAAAGAGGCACCAGCAAAGGTACCAATCCCTTTGCTCTTTTTATCAAATTTCCGCTCTCAAAGTCCGCACATCTTGCCAACTGTGCTTTCATAATCTTATCTGTTTCTTCCATTAAGATAGGAATGAATCGGAGCGCTATTGACATCATCATCGCAATTTCATGGACAGGCACTTTTATCTTGTTCAGAGGTCTAAGCATTTTCTCCAGTCCATCTGTAAGCTGATTCGGAGTCGTTGTAAGTGTCATGATAGAAGAACCTATAATTAAAAAGGTAAGACGCACTGACAAAAGCACTGCTGTTCTCAATCCCTCTTTGGTAATCGTAATTTTCCACAGCTGAACAAGTGGTTCCCCTGGCGTTAAAAAGAGGTTAAACAATACTGTAATAAGCAGCAAAACAACAATTGCTTTCATTCCTTTTATCATAAACTTGAAAGGTACCTTTGATAACTTGATAACCAATGTCAAAAATAGCGCCGCTACAGCATATCCCCAAACTGTATGAAACAGAAAAAGAGATATGATAAAAACAATCGTTGTTCCAAGTTTGACTCTGGGATCAAGCCTGTGTATCACAGAGTCAGCCTGATAATATTGTCCCAATGTGATATCTCTAAGCATCCAAATCCTCCCTGCCTTTAACCCCTACACATTTAAGCTGCTAGTTTTAGCTGATACAAGACATATAAACAATGAACATTCAATATGTGTTTTTACACTTTCACTGTTGCAAAATATTGCTTTATTTCTTCTTTTGCTTCCTCTATTGTTGTTACCTTGTCATTGACATCATAACCGTGAACGCGCAAATTTTTCATTATGTATGTTACTTGTGGCGCAGACAAACCAATCTCTTCAAGATATTGATATTGTTCAAAAACTGCTTTGGGTTCATCATCATACATCACGCAGCCCTTGTTCATTACGATAATTCTATCAACATACTTTGCCACATCATCCATGCTGTGAGAAACCAAAATCACAGTAATTTTTGTTTCTTCTTTCAGCTTTGATATCTGATCTAAAATTTCGTCACGTCCCTTGGGATCAAGACCGGCTGTAGGCTCATCAAGTATAAGGACTTCCGGTTTCATTGCTAATACGCCTGCTATAGCAACCCGCCTTTTTTGCCCTCCTGACAGATCGAATGGTGATTGATAAAAATACTCATCCTCTAATCCTACAAGCTTCAATGCCTCATACGCTCTAAGCTCTACCTCTTTTTTTGATAAACCAAGATTTTTGGGGCCAAAACATACATCAGAAAATACATCTGTCTCAAAAAGCTGATGCTCTGGATACTGAAACACAAGCCCAACTTTACTTCGCAGCACTCTTTTGTCAAATCCCTGCCCATCAACATCTTCACCATTAAAATAAATACTTCCTGATGTTGCTTTCATCAAACCATTTAGATGTTGCACCAATGTTGACTTTCCTGAACCAGTGTGTCCTATGAGTCCTATGAACTGACCATCTGGTATAACAAGACTTATATTCTTCAATGCGCTCACTGCCATTGCGGTATCTTTTGCATATATATGACTTACCTTATCCAATATAATAGGCATATCATCCGCCCTTTCCAATAAACTTTAGATATTGTTATCTGCAATTGTCTAATGCTTCCCGAAATTCTTCATTTGTCAAGATTCCCTTTGGCATAGGAAAACCTTCTTTTCTTAACTCATGTGCTAGCAGCGTCACCTGGGGCACATCAAGACGCAATTCTTTTAGCTTTTCTACCTCGGAAAATACTTCCCTTGGCGTTCCTTGAAGTGTTACTTTTCCTCTATCCATTACATAAACTCTATCTGCATATATCACTTCTTCCATGTAATGTGTGATTAGTATAATCGTAATATGTTCTGCATCATTGAGCGCTCTCGCTGCACGGATAACCTCTTTTCGGCCTTTGGGGTCCAGCATCGCTGTCGGTTCGTCAAAAATAATACATTTGGGATGCATCGCTATCACCCCTGCTATAGAAACGCGCTGTTTCTGACCGCCAGAAAGTTTGTTTGGTGAAGATTTCCTAAACTCATACATTCCTACCGTTTTCAGACTCTCTTCAACGCGCTCCCAAATTTCTTTCGTTGGTACCCCCATATTTTCTGGTCCAAATCCTACATCCTCTTCAACAACCTGTCCAATAATTTGATTGTCTGGATTCTGAAATACCATTCCCGCTGTTTGGCGTATATCCCATAACGCTTCTTCATCCTGTGTATCTTTGCCGTCAACCCACACGGTTCCTTCTGTAGGGTATAGGATGGCATTCATGTGTTTTGCCAGTGTTGACTTTCCAGATCCATTATGTCCCAATATCGCAACAAACTCTCCTTGTTTGATATCTAAATCTACATCATCAACGGCAGTAGTAATTCCTTCCACATTGCCTTCTTCATCACGTCGTATATATTCATATATTAAATCCCTGACTTTAATTATTCCCATATTTGCCACCTGGTTTTCTATTTGAACACTTTTTTACTTGCTATCCTCTTCCTTTATCTTCTGTTGCATAAACGCCCTGTAAAGTTTTCTTCTCTGCAATGCCTCTTTGTGTTCCCTATCCAGATCTATCTGTCTTTTTATTGTTTCTGCAAGCCATATTGCTCTTATTTTTTCAAGCACCTCTTCTTCTTTGCTCTTCCCAAAATCCGACATATATTCTGCATATTTTGTTCCGTAGAGTTGTGTCTGCTGTTGGCGTTTTTTATTAGTTCTTTGCTCTTCATCCCACTTCTGCAATTTTTCTAACTCTTTTTCTTTTGCTTTTTGTCTCTGATAATTTGCACGTGCAGCGGCTGTACTAGAATAAACTTTTGCAGGCCGTACATTGGATTGCGCTCCATACTGTTCACGATTTGCATTTGCATTCGTCGTTGTCTTTTCCTGATAGCCATAGCTGCTATACGGCATACCACCATAATGTTTTTGATTTTGGCTCGGAATCTCTTGATGACGCATCAAACATTCATATGCTTTTTGTGCTCTAATATAATATTCTTTGGTATCTGTATTGGGATTTGCATCAGGATGATACAATTTTGCCTTGTATCGGTATGCCCGTTTTATCTGCTCGTCAGAAGCACTTTCACTAATTCCTAAAAAATAGCATGCCTCTCTTCTTGTCATGTTTCCATATTTGTCCATATACTAATTTCCTTTCAGCATTAGGATAATAACCATTCTAAAATACTACTGCAACTGCTCCATCGTACCCATTCATAGGTTGTCAGCTTCTTGTACAGCGTGACAATTTATTGAGGCTATTTCTAACAGTTTCTTTTATGCCTGGCCTTCGCCCTATCATTTGGAATGATTGCCAAATATGAATAAATTATGTAAAAAATTTTTGTTTTTCAATCGTAATATGATATTGTGAAAAACGCTCCCACGATATGGGAGCGCCTCTGCGTATAAGAATACAAATATATGTTATACTAATTCAAGTACTACCTGCATCGCACCATCGCCTTTGCGCTGACCAATTTTGATGATTCTTGTATAACCACCATTACGTGCTGCATACTTAGGTGCAATCTCATCGAACATTTTTGCCACAAGATCAACTTCCTTAGTATTTCTCTTTTTACCAGCGTTCTTCTCTGGAACCTCTGTTACTTTATAAAGAACTCTGAGAATCTGTCTTCTTGCATGAAGTCTTGATGGTTTATCCTTTTTAATTTCCTTCTCTACTTCATCATAAACAGTAACTTTTTTACCGTCCTTTATTTCTTTTACTCTCTTGCCGTCTTTATCTTTTCTCGGAACTTTAGCTGTAACCTTAACCATCTCATAATTATCTTTTTCTTTTACAGCTAATGCAATCAGTCCTTCTGCAATTTTTCTCACTTCTTTCGCTCTTGCCTCTGTTGTAATAATTCTGCCTTCTTTACTTGCAATCAGAGCAGTCACCTGATTTCTTAACAATGCCTTTCTCTGACTTGAAGTTTTTCCAAGTTTTCTATAACCTGCCATAATAGGCTCCTTTCATTGTGAGGACACATCACCTGCATTTTTTGAATACGCAGGCTACCCTCATTGGTGGAACAAATGACAACGCCCTTTGGTCTTACTTATCAAATGTTAATTTATATTTCCATCTTTGAGTACAAATGTGAACACTTTGGTTTTACCACATCTGTATATATTGCGCAAAACAGCCATCTAGGAAGAATCACTATTTTATTAATCTTCAACTGGATTAAGCTGTAAGCCTAACTCTTTTAGTTTTGCCAACACTTCATCTAAAGATTTACGTCCTAAGTTTCGTACTTTCATCATATCCTCTGACGTCCGGTTTGTTAACTCTTCCACTGTATTAATTCCCGCTCTCTTCAGACAATTATAAGAGCGAACAGACAACTCAAGTTCATCAATGCTCATCTCAAGCACTTTTTCTTTTTCATCATCCTCTTTCTCAATCATAACCTCTGCATTCTTTGCATTTTCAGAAAGATTAATGAAAAGTTTAAGATGCTCGCTTAATACTTTTGCGGCAAGGCTTACAGCTTCGTCTGGCGCCAATGTTGCATCCGTATAAACATCTAAAGTTAATTTATCATAATCAGTAATCTGACCTACACGGGTATTTTCTACGGTAACATTTACTCGCTCTACAGGAGTATATATGGAATCCACTGCTATGACACCAATTGGTAAATCCTCGCTTTTATTTTTGTCAGCGCTGATGTAGCCTCTTCCCTTAGTAATAATGATCTCCATGTAAAGCTTGCTGTCTTTTCCGCCGTTCAATGTAGCGATAACCTGATCAGGATTCATAATTTCAATATCTTGATCAACCTGAATATCAGACGCTCTGACAACACCTTCACCCTCGAAATCTATAATTGCTTTTTTAACTTCATCCGTTTCACAGTTGTTTTTAATCGCCAGGCTCTTAAGGTTCATGATGATCTCTGTTACATCCTCTTTTACTCCGGGAATGGAACTGAACTCGTGCAAAACGCCATCAATTTTAACCTGGCTTACAGCTGCACCAGGCAGGGAAGCAAGCATAATTCTCCTAAGAGAATTACCCAGTGTAATTCCGTAGCCTCTCTCTAAAGGCTCAACTATAAATTTACCATACTTTTTGTCTTCAGAGATTTCTGACACTTCAATATTGGGACTGTCAAAACCAAATGCTAACACTGTAAATACCCTCCTTTATGAATGTGATGATGTAACTGGAATAGGCGCAAACTCTCCTCTGCCGCCTATCCGCTGCGAAGGACGCAGGCCGTATCAGGAACCATTTTTTATGCGTCCCCTGCATAATTACAACAATAGAAAGCACGCAGGGCGCACTTCCTACTGTTATTCTTCTTATTACTTAGAATATAACTCGACGATAAGCATCTCATCTACAGGAACATCAATCACTTCTCTAGAAGGAAGCTCCTTGATGCTGCCTTTAAAGTTCTCCTGGTCAACATCCATCCATTCAGGAACTAATCTGCCGTTTGTAGCCTCAGCAACATCTTTGTATCGCTGAAGTCCCTTAGCCTTTTCACTGATCTCAATCACATCGCCAGCGCTGACTAAGTATGAAGGTATATTAATACACTTTCCATTTACCAATACATGTTTATGACCCACTATTTGTCTGGCTTCTCTTCTGGTTCTAGCAAATCCCATTCTGAAGATAACGCTGTCAAGCCTTCTCTCAAGCATAATCATCAGATTTTCACCAGTCATGCCCTTCATTCTGTCTGCTTTTTCATAATAATTACGGAAAGGCTTCTCAAGAACACCATAGATAAATTTTGCCTTCTGCTTTTCTCTGAGCTGCAATCCATACTCACTCATTTTCTTGCCAGCTCTTGAAGACTTTCTTTTAGACTTCTTATCATATCCCAAAAATACAGGATCTAAATCAAGAGATCTGCATCTTTTAAGTACAGGAACTCTATTCACTGCCATGTTTTTATCCTCCTAAATTTGTACCACTATTCTTTCTAACACCTCATGATATACATTCGTATAATACAAAGCAATTGGGAAACGTCCTACTAAACTCTACGGCGCTTTGGTGGGCGGCATCCATTATGTGGAACAGGAGTTACATCCTTGATACTTGTTACTTCAAGACCGCACGCCTGAAGTGCACGAATCGCAGCTTCTCTGCCTGAGCCAGGACCTTTAACCATAACATCCACAGACTTTAAGCCATGTACTAAAGCTGCCTTTGTAGCTGTTTCGGCTGCCATCTGAGCAGCATATGGAGTAGATTTCTTTGAACCTCTAAATCCCAGACCGCCTGCACTTGCCCACGAAAGAGCGTTACCCTCATTATCTGTCAATGTAACAATTGTATTGTTAAATGATGACTGGATATGTGCCTGTCCTCGTTCAACGTTTTTCTTTACGCGCTTTTTTGTTACTTTTTTTGCAACTTTTTTAGCCATTTTAAACTAACCTACTTTCTCAACCAAACTTTTTGTCTACCGTTCCATTACTTTTTCTTATTTGTTATTGTTCACAAAACGAACCCAAAAATCATTATTTCTTCTTATTAGCTACAGTTCGCTTTGGACCTTTTCTTGTTCTTGCATTTGTCTTTGTATTCTGACCACGAACAGGCAGACCCTTTCTATGACGGATACCACGATAGCATCCAATCTCCTGTAATCTCTTAATGTTCAAAGCAATTTCACGTCTGAGATCACCTTCGACCATATACTCTTCATCAATAACAGAGCTGATTTTTCTAACATCATCATCTGTCAAATCCCTAACACGCACATCCGGATTTACTCCTGCTTTCTCAAGGATTTTGTTTGAACTTACTCTGCCAATACCATAAATATAAGTCAATCCGATTTCTATACGTTTCTCTCTTGGTAAGTCAACACCAGCAATACGAGCCATGTTAAAATTCCTCCATTTTGTTTCATGATAAAACATTAAATCGTTTTATCGTTTATTAATAGTAAACTAATTGATTGGGGTATCAAATACCCAACCGGACATCTATCCGGTTTGTCCGATACTAACGGCAGTTTGTTTCTGCCTGCTCCAGACAAATACTGAAGCTTTATCGCGAAATTTTTCTCGGTATCAAGAAGTAAACACACAACAGATTTAAACTCTGTCATATATTTATAGTATATATTTGCTTTGACGGATTCAAATATATACCTCAGCCGCATTTGTTATACAGATTGGAGTATTAACCCTGTCTCTGTTTGTGTTTGGGATTTTCACAGATAATTCTGATTCTCCCTTTTCTCTTGATAACTTTGCATTTTTCGCAAATAGGTTTTACTGATGATCTAACTTTCATCTCAATCCTCCATTCTTTGCTGCATCTTGCGAATTTGGGTGCAAGCATAAACTTGCCAATTGAAAACCATTGGTTTTCAATTTCCCCTCTTTTCAAAAAGACCGTTTTTCATTATAGCATGCAAATACAATAAATGCAAGCCCTATTAAACCTTTTTTTACTTATCTTTGTAACAGTTGTTACTTTTCACACCCGCGCCATGCACTTGCTGCATGGCGTCGGAGCAAGCGCCAAAATGCGTGCTTTTTAGCATTTTGTGTGCATCAATTGTTGCAATTCACACCGAAATCGTTGTAAGTATATGAGAAATCTGGCGTAAGTGTGAATTGTAACTAACCGTTCAGCCTTCGACTACTTATCTCTCCAAATAATTCTTCCTTTGGATAAATCATATGGGGATAATTCCAATGTTACTTTGTCACCCGGAAGGATACGAATGAAATTCTGTCTTAACTTTCCACTGATATGAGCAAGTACCCTGTGACCATTCTCAAGTTCCACCTGAAACATTGTATTGGGAAGCTTCTCAACTACTGTTCCTTCAATTTCAATTACATCGGACTTTGACATTATTTTACCTCCTGAATGCCTTAAGTGTGCTCTCGAAGTCCATTTGTTTCTAATTTTGTGAAACAGTTCGAGAGTACATTTTTATTAAATGTTTTATTTCTTCGTTTGTCACAGACACTGTGTCTGTCTTCCGGTAGACAGTTTTAATAATTTGTATATGCTTTTTATTCTTTTTTTTTGGTTTTTCCACTGTCCGCACCAAACCATCTGACACATATACATATTCTTTTGCTTCTCTGATAATAAAATATATTTCACCCTTATCATGTCCTGCCAGCGAATAGGCTAAAAACCCCGTCATTGTTCTTTTCTCCTATTTTAAGTTCCGCATCTGCCTTTCCAATACCTTTTAACCAATTTGGGACTGGACTATATGAGTGTCAGAATCTCTGGTTCCCCATCTGTTATCAAAATTGTATTCTCATAATGTGCAGACAAAGAACCATCCTCTGTAACAACTGTCCAATCATCATTCAGCCATTCCACTTCACCATGTCCCATATTAATCATTGGTTCTATTGCTAAAGTCATGCCTGGACGAAGCTTCAATCCCCTTTTTTTCTGTCTGTAATTTGGAATCTGTGGGTCTTCATGTAATGAAGTTCCTATTCCATGGCCAACCAGTTCTTCAACAATTCCGTATCCAAACTGTGACACATATCGATCAATGGTATTAGAAATATCATGAAGGTGATTTCCTGCCTTTGCTTTCTTAATACCTTCAAAGAATGAGTTTTTTGTCTCATCAATAAGTTTTTGTGCCTCTGGGCTTATTTGTCCTACTCCATGTGTTCTGGCAGCATCTGAGTGATACCCCTTATAAATCAGCCCACAGTCAAGACTAACGATATCTCCCTCCTGCAATATTCTGTCAGAACTAGGAATTCCATGCACTACCTCATCATTGACTGACACACAAATTGATGCTGGATATCCGTTGTAATGCAAAAAATTAGGCACACATCCCATACTTCTTATCAGCTTTTCTCCAAGTTGATCGATATAGAGTGTTGATATCCCAGGTTTAATTGCCTGTTCAAGCTCTTTGTGCACTTGGGCAAGAAGTCTGCAAGATTCACGCATCAAACCGATTTCTCGCTCTGATTTTATTGTAACAGCCATCTCTTACTCCTTCGCCCGCTACAGCCATTCGCCAATACTGCCACAGGCAAAAATTCATTTAAAATAAACCTTACTCCAATATTTCTACAATTGCTGCAAAGACATCTTTCATGTCTACAGTGCCGTCTACAGAACGCAGTACACCTCTTGCAGAATAAAAATCAATCAATGGTTGTGTTTGTTTATGATATACACTAAGACGATTTTTTACGGTATCTGGCTTATCATCATCCCTTAAAATCAATTCTGAACTGCATTTATCACAAATTCCCTCTTTTTTAGGAGGAATATGCTCCATATGATAAGTTGCACCACAAGATACACATGCACGTCTTCCTGACATTCTATTAATAATATTTTCGTCTGGTACATCGACGTTGATTGCATAATCAATCTTGTCTCCAAGTTCTATCAATGCCTTGTCAAGCACTTCTGCCTGGGGAATTGTTCTTGGAAAACCATCCAAGACATATCCATTCTTGCAATCCTCCTGTGACACCCTGTCAAGCAAAATTTTCACTGTTAATTCATCTGGAACCAGAAGCCCCTGATCCATATACTTCTTCGCTTCCATACCAAGTTCTGTACCATTTTTAATGTTTGCACGGAAGATATCACCTGTGGAAATATGAGGTATATTAAATTTCTCTGCAATCATCTTTGCTTGAGTTCCTTTTCCTGCTCCCGGCGCACCCAACATAATAATCTTCATACTGTTTTCCTCCTAAATCTATTTTTCACAAAAGTTTCAATTCAACATGCTTTCCACCAAAACATGCTCAATTCAAATATCTGTACTCATAGTTTATTATGAACATCTTATGATTAGACTTATGATAACTTATTATAGGATAACTTATTAATAGAAGCAAAGCAGATGCTTTGCTTCTATCTGGTTGTCCAAAGTCAATCATTCAAAAAACCTTTGTAATTACGTACCAGCATCTGAGATTCAATCTGCTTGATTGTCTCAAGTACAACGCTTACAATAATTATCAAGCTTGTTCCGCCAAACGAAACAGATGCCTTGAATACACCATTAAAGAAGAATGGGACTACTGCCACGATGACAAGACCAACGGCACCAATAAAGATAATTGCATTAAGCACTCTATTCAAATAGTCACTGGTAGGTTTTCCAGGTCTGATTCCCGGAATAAATCCACCCTGTTTCTTCATATTATTTGCAATCTCTAATGGATTAAATGTCAATGATGTATAAAAATAAGCAAAGAATACTGTCAGTACGATATATACTACAAGACCAATTGAATAAATCAGTTGATCTGGGTTACACCAATAATCCTGGTTTAATCCATTTAAAATCTGTCTCCATACGCCAGTTCCATTATAACCAACTAATGTCGAAAGAATAATCGGAAACTGCATTAATGAAGAAGAAAAGATAATCGGAATAACACCTGCGGTATTCACCTTTAAGGGGAGGAATGTCATCTGTCCTCCAACCATCTTATTTCCCTGAATTTTTTTCGCATACTGTACTGGAATTTTGCGCACTGCACTGTTGAGAACAACAACAAATACTGTCATTGCTAAGATAATCGCAACAATGATGATCGCCGCAACGACTGCCAGCGGAATAGATTTTCCTTGGCAGAACTGCTCATACAATTTTGCAAAGTCATCCGGCAAACGAGAGATAATATTAATAACAAGAACTATTGAAATACCATTACCAACGCCTCTCTCTGTAATACGTTCACCGATCCACATAAGAAATGCACTACCTGCTGTTAATACAGCAACTACTGTTATAATTTCTAACGGACCATACTTTTGAAGCAAGCCCTGATTTCCAAATCCAATTGCCATTGCAGTACTCTCGATTAAAGCAAGCGCAACTGTAACATAACGTGTAATAGAAGCAATCTTCTTCCTTCCATCTTCCCCATCTTTTTGCATTTCTTCAAGTTTTGGAATTGCAATCGTAAGAAGCTGCATAATAATTGAAGAAGTAATGTAAGGCGTAATATTCAATGCAAACACAGACATCCTCGAAAAAGAACCTCCGGTAAATGCATCAAAGAAGTTGAAAGCGCCTCCAGTTTGAGCTTCAAACCAGGAAGAAAAATAATCTCTATTAACACCAGGAATCGGAAGCTGTGATCCAAAACGAATCACTATCAGCATAAGAAACGTAAACAATAATTTTTCTCTGATTTCCTTGATCTTGAACGCGTTCTTTAATGTAGAAAACATTAGATCACCTCTGCTGTTCCACCAAGTGCCTCAATCTTTTCCTTGGCAGATGCACTATATGCATTCACTTTGACATTAAGCTTCTTGGTTAAATTCCCTTCGCCTAAAATCTTTACCCCGTCTCTGGGATTTTTAACGATTCCAGTCTCGATTAACGTGTCCACCGATATAGTAGCACCCTCCTCAAAGCGACGTTCCAGCACTTCAAGATTGATAGCAACGATTTCCTTTGTATTTCTGTTATGGAACCCTCTTTTTGGAATACGTCTATATAAAGGCATCTGTCCACCTTCAAAGCCTGGTCTTGGAGCTCCTGAACGAGCTTTCTGGCCCTTGTGACCCTTGCCGGCTGTCTTGCCGTTTCCTGAACCGTGTCCGCGACCTCTTCTAAAATTATCGCTGTGTTTAGAACCCTTTGCAGGTCTTAAATTAGATAATTCTAATGAGTTACCCATTTTCTGACACCTCCTTATACTATGCTTCTTCAACTTTAACTAAATGATTTACTTTGCGGATCATACCTCTCGTTGCGTCATTATCCGGAAGTTCTACTGTTTTGTGAAGCTTTGTCAACCCCATCGCTTCCACAGTGGCCTTATTTTTAGGAACAGCGCCGATTGTTGATCTTATCAAAGTAACTTTTAATGTCTTTGCCATCTTAAAAACCTCCATACCGCCGACGCCAAAACGAACAAGTTCATTTGTGAATTTGGGCGTCAGCACAAATTTGTCAATTGAAAAATTTATGATTTTTCAACAAAACGAAACTTAGCTTTTCTTGGATAGCGTCTTTTGCTATCTTAGAAAATCTTTTCGTTTTTCCTTAAGCCATAATCTCATCAACAGACTTACCACGATTTGCAGCTACCTGTTCTGGTGTCTTCAACTGTGACAGCCCTGCGATTGTGGAAAGTACTACGTTTTGTTTATTGTTAGAGCCCAAAGACTTTGTACGAATATTCTTAATACCTGCAAGCTCGCATACGACACGTGCTGGGCCGCCTGCGATGATACCTGTACCTTCAGGTGCCTTCTTCAATAAAACACTTGAAGAACCATAACTTCCCACAAAATCATGTGTTATAGACTTATTTTCATCCATCGCAATACTTACAAGATTTTTCGTTGCATCTTCTTTTCCCTTACGAATCGCTTCAGGAATTTCTACAGCCTTACCAAGTCCGGCACCTACATGGCCATTACCGTCACCTACAACTACCAAAGCGGTAAAACGCATGTTACGTCCACCCTTAACAGTTTTCGTTACTCTTTTGATAGTGACAACCTTATCCGTTAATTCAAGCTGACTAGCATCAATGATTGTACGTTTCATGTGATTTTCTCCCTTCCTAGAATTCTAAGCCAGCTTCTCTTGCTGCCTCAGCTAAAGCTTTGATTTTTCCATGGTATAAAAAGCCGCCTCTATCAAAAACTACCTCTGTAATACCCTTATCCTTTGCTCTCTTAGCAATCACTTTTCCCAAATATGCTGCCGCTTCAACATTGTTTGTCTTTTCAAGCTCAGTCTTTACTTCTTTTTCTAATGTAGAAGCTGCCGCTAATGTATTGCCAACGGTATCGTCAATAATTTGAGCATACATATGATTATTGCTTCGAAATACTGCCAGGCGTGGTCTAGTAGTAGTACCGCTCAAACGGTTGCGTATTCTCATGTGCTTCTTTTTTCGCAATTCTTCTCTTGATCTTTTCTTAACCATTTTTACGCCCTCCTTATTTACTTCTTACCAGTTTTACCAACTTTACGTCTGATTGTCTCATCAGAATATTTGATACCCTTGCCCTTGTATGGTTCAGGTCTTCTCTTATCTCTGATCTCAGCAGCAAATTGGCCAACTTTTTCTTTATCAATACCCTTTACAATAATAACATTCGTTCCTTCAAGAACTGTTTCAATACCTTCAGGGTCCATCATTTCAACAGGATGCGAATATCCCAAAGACAGTGTCAACTTTTTACCAGCCTTTGCGGCTCTGTATCCAACACCATTTACTTCAAGCTTTTTCTCATAACCTGATGTTACCCCAACAACCATATTATTGATAAGCGTTCTTGTAAGGCCATGTAAAGACTTCATTTTCTTCAAATCATTTGGTCTTGCAACAGTGAGCTCTGCACCTTCAACTTTAATTTCCATCTCTGCTGGCAACACTCTCTCAAGTGTTCCCTTGGGACCTTTTACAGTCACTTTATTATTTTCTGCAACTTCTACCGTAACACCTGCAGGAATTGCGATTGGCATTCTTCCTATACGTGACATGCCCGTACCTCCTAATTTATTTGAATCTATTTTCAAGCCCATAGAACTGCATTGCAATTCTTATAAACAAATTTTAGTTTTCTTTCAATGACAGATGGTGTCATCATCCGTTTTTTACCAAATAAATGCTAAAACTTCGCCGCCAACCTGTAGTTTTCTGGCTTCTTTGTCTGTAATAACACCCTGATTGGTAGAGATAATAGCAGTGCCAAGTCCACCAAGAACCTTTGGCAACTCATCCTTACCAGCATAGATACGAAGACCTGGTTTTGAGATTCTTTTTAATCCCGTAATAATTCTTTCGTTCTTGTCTGCCCCATATTTTAATGTGATATGGATTGTTTTGAAAGCACCATCTTCTACAACATCAAAAGCCCTAATATACCCTTCATCCAAAAGAATCTGCGCGATCGCAAGCTTCATTTTTGATGAAGGAACATCTACTGTATCATGCTTTGCAGTGTTCGCATTGCGAATTCTTGTAAGCATATCTGCAATAGGATCATTCATTGTCATTTCAGTTTCCTCCTTAATTATCTATCATGAAGAATGCGCCAGCATTCTTCCGAAATGGAATTTAGTTTTTCTTAGGCAATGTCTTTTATTGCCTTAGAAAATCTTTCCATTTTTACCAGCTTGCTTTTTTTACACCAGGAATTTGACCCTTGTATGCCAACTCACGGAAGCAGATTCTGCAAATTCCATATTTTCTTAAGTAAGCATGTGGACGGCCACAGATTCTACAACGATTGTATCCCTGTGTAGAAAACTTAGGGTTACGCTGCTGTTTGATTTTCATTGCTGTTTTAGCCATGAGAATTTACCTCCTTATTGTTTTGCGAAAGGCATGTTGAACTGTGTTAACAGCTCACGTGCTTCTTCATCAGTCTTAGCAGTTGTTACAAAGATAATATCCATACCTCTTACTTTGTCAACTTTATCATATTCAATCTCAGGGAAAATTATCTGCTCTTTGATACCAAGCGCATAGTTTCCTCTTCCATCAAATCCGTTAGGATTTACACCTCTAAAGTCACGAACGCGAGGCAGCGCAAGATTTACAAGACGGTCAAGGAACTCATACATTTTTTCACCACGAAGAGTTACTTTGCATCCAATCGCCATGCCCTCACGAATTTTAAAGTTTGCAATCGCCTTCTTAGCCTTGGTAACAATCGCTTTCTGTCCAGCGATAATCTCCATATCCTTTACAGCCGATTCCAAAACCTTTGCATTTTCTTTTGCCTCGCCGACACCCATATTGATAACAATCTTATCAAGCTTGGGAACTTCCATGGTATTCTTATATCCGAACTTCTTGATCATAGCACCTACGATCTCGTCTTTATACATAGTTTTAAGTCTACTCACCAGTTTAGACCTCCTTTCCGAAATTAATCAACAACCTCGCCTGTTGTCTTTGCGTAGCGTACCTTTTTATCCCCATCCATCTTGATGCCAATTCTTGTTGCCTTGCCTTTATGAAGATACATTACATTTGAAATATCAATAGGAGCCTCTTTCTGGATAATGCCGCCATTCTGATTTGCAGCGGAAGGCTTAGAATGTTTTGTTACCATGTTGACACCTTCTACCAAAATCTTTGATTTCTTTTTGTCCACGGATAAAACCTTGCCCTCTTTATCTTTATCTTTTCCAGTGATAACCTTTACGGTATCACCCTTTTTAATCTTTAACATTCCGGCACCTCCTTATAATACTTCGGGAGCTAAGGAGACAATCTTCATAAACTGTTTCTCACGAAGCTCTCTTGCTACTGGCCCAAAAATACGTGTTCCTCTCGGAGTTTTATCATCCTTGATGATTACAGCAGCATTTTCATCAAATCTAATATAAGAACCGTCTTTACGACGGGCGCCCTTTACGGTACGTACAACTACAGCTTTTACTACATCGCCTTTTTTTACAACGCCGCCTGGTGTTGCATCTTTAACGCTGGCAACAATGATATCGCCAATGTTTGCATATCTTCTTGTAGAGCCACCCATAACTCTGATGCAGAGCAACTCTTTTGCACCAGTATTATCAGCGACTTTGAGTCTGCTTTCCTGTTGTATCATGCTTATTCTCCTTCCAAAGCCATGTTATGCATTGCTTTTAATATCTATTTTACTCTTTCGATAACTTCAACGAGTCTCCATCTTTTATCCTTTGACAAAGGTCTTGTTTCCATTACTTTAACGGTATCGCCAATGTTGCACTCATTGTTCTCATCGTGTGCTTTCAGCTTATAAGTTCTCTTAACGATTTTTCCGTAAAGAGGATGCTTAACATGATCTTCTACAGCAACTACGATAGTCTTCTGCATTTTGTTGCTAACAACCTTGCCTGTACGTGTTTTTCTTAAATTTCTTTCCACGGCAATTTTCCTCCTACTCTACGTTTTTATTTTTTGCAGTTATCACAGTCTGAATTCTGGCAATATTCTTTCTCACTTCTTTAATTCTCGCTGTATTCTGTAACTGATTTGTTGCATTCTGAAATCTCAAATTGAAAAGTTCCTTTTTTGCAGCTACTAATTCCTGTGCTAATTCTGTAGCTGATTTGGATCTTAAATCTTCTACATACTTATTAGTTTTCATTTACTGCACCGCCTTCCAAATCTGCTTTAGAAACAATCTTGCACTTGCAAGGGAGCTTATGTGTTGCAAGACGTAACGCTTCTTTTGCTATATCTTCAGCGACTCCGCTGATTTCAAACATTACACGACCGGGTTTTACTACTGCTACCCAATATTCAAGTGTTCCTTTTCCTGAACCCATTCGCGTTTCAGCAGGTTTTGCTGTCACTGGCTTATCAGGGAAAATTTTAATCCATACCTTACCACCACGCTTAATATAACGTGTCATTGCAATACGGGCTGCTTCTATCTGATTTGATTTTATCCAGCATGGTTCCATTGCCACGATACCATACTCACCGTAAGTAATTGTATTACCTCTTTGAGCTTTACCTCTCATTGTACCGCGGAACTGTTTACGACGCTTTACTCTTTTTGGCATTAACATTATTTATCGCTCCCTTCCTTATTTCCCTTTGTAGGAAGTACTTCGCCCTTGTAGACCCAAACCTTTACGCCCAATTTGCCGTAGGTAGTATCTGCCTCTGCGAATCCATAATCAATATCTGCTCTAAGTGTCTGAAGAGGAATCGTACCCTCACTGTAGAATTCTGTACGAGCCATATCAGCGCCTCCCAGACGTCCTGAAACTGCTGTTTTGATGCCCATTGCACCCGCCTTCATGGTTCTGCCCATGCAAGACTTCATAGCACGTCTGAAAGAAACACGGTTTTCAAGCTGCAACGCAATATTCTCAGCAACTAACTGTGCATCTCTGTCTGGCCGTTTAATCTCTTTAATATCAACAAGTACATTCTTTCCTGTCAGCTTTTGAAGTTCCTTCTTTGTAACCTCTATTTCTGCACCACCCTTACCAATTACGATACCTGGCTTAGCAGTGAAAACAATCACTTTTACTCTGTCAGATGCTCTCTCAATCTCAATTTTTGAAACACCTGCGCTGAACAATTTTTTCTTTAAAAACTTTCTGATATTATAATCTTCTACTAAGTAGTCAGCGAAATCAGCATCCGCATACCATTTTGAATCCCAATCTTTAATAACGCCGACTCTCAGTCCATGAGGATTAACTTTCTGTCCCATCTTTTTCCTCCTATCTCTCGTCAAGCACGATTGTAATGTGGCTCATTCTTTTTTCAATTCTATAAGCTCTGCCCTGTGCTCTTGGTCTTATTCTCTTCATTGTAGGCCCTTTATTTGCATAACACTCTGCGATATAAAGGTTCTCAGCGTTCATACCATTGTTGTTCTCTGCATTGGCGATTGCCGACTCCAAAAGCTTTTTTATAATACTAGACGCATATCTTGGGTTATATGCCAAAATTCCCAAAGCTGTCTGAACATCTTTGCCTCTGATTGCATCTAACACAAAGCATGCCTTCTGTACAGACACTCTAGCATAAGAAAGCTTTGCGGATGGTCTTGTTTCTCTATTTTCTGCATTTCTCTTTCTCTTATAATTCGTTCTGCTATATTTTTCTGCCATGGTTGAACCTCCTTTCAACTGATTACTTTACTTTTGATTTCTTTTCGTCCTTGCCATGTCCTCTATAGGTTCTGGTTGCAACGAATTCACCAAGCTTATGTCCAACCATATCTTCTGTTACATATACAGGCACATGTTTTCTTCCGTCATGAACTGCAATTGTATGACCTACAAATGAAGGGAAAATTGTAGAACGACGTGACCATGTCTTAATTACTGATTTATTTCCTGACGCATTCATTGCATCAACCTTTTTCAAAAGGCTTACATCTGCGAAAGGACCCTTTTTTAATGACCTTGCCATTAGGTAATTCCTCCTTGTTTTTTCAGAGAAAAATACCGCCGTGCTCGCATGGTATATGCTCTCTGCGAGCAGAGGAAACTTTCTCCTTTTAATCAATAAACTGTTATCTGATCACAGAGCGATTTTTTTGACGAATCGCCCTGCCGCCATTTTATTTAATCGCTCTGCCGTCTCTTCTTCTTACGATAAGTTTGTCAGAAGCTTTCTTATTCCTTCTCGTCTTTAAGCCAAGTGCCGGCTTGCCCCATGGTGTAGATGGTCCTGGTCTACCGATTCCAGTCTTGCCTTCACCACCGCCGTGTGGATGGTCATTCGGGTTCATAACAGAACCGCGAACTGTAGGTCTGATACCCATATGGCGTTTGCGTCCTGCCTTACCAACTTTAATAAGGTTGTGATCTCCATTGCCTACAGAACCAATTGATGCTCTGCAATTAATCGGCACCATTCTCATTTCACCGGAAGGAAGTCTGAGTGTTGCATACTTGCCTTCTTTTGCCATAAGCTGTGCACTGTTTCCTGCGGAACGTACAAGCTGTCCGCCTCTGCCTGGGTACAGCTCAATATTATGAATATTGGTACCAACCGGTATATCGGAAAGCGGCAGGCAGTTTCCAACTCGAATCTCTGCATGTGGTCCATTCATAACCTTCATGCCGTCTGTCAAGCCTTCTGGTGCAAGGATGTATGCTTTCTGTCCATCCTCATAGCAAATTAATGCGATGTTAGCGCTTCTGTTTGGATCGTACTCAATACCTACAACTTTTGCTGCTACACCATCTTTATTTCTCTTAAAATCAATAATTCTATATTTACGTCTGTTTCCACCGCCACGGTGTCTGACAGTAATCTTACCCTGATTGTTTCGTCCAGCATGTTTCTTCTTGGATTCACAAAGAGACTTTTCAGGAGTTTTCTTTGTAATCTCAGAGAAATCTGAGCTAGTCATATTTCTTCTGGAAGGTGTATACGGGTTATATGTCTTGATTCCCATAATCATTTCTCCTTTTCTATTTTATTTGTTCATACTGTTTATGGTTTGATTCAAGAATTTCTTTTTGTCTTTACAGACCTGAGAAAATCTCAATATCTTTGCTGTCTTCTGTCAGCTTTACAATTGCTTTCTTTGTCTTTGCTGTCTTTCCATAAACCGTTCCGCGTCTCTTAGTCTTGCCCATAATGTTCATTGTATTAACTTTCTCAACTTTTGTTCCCTCGAACATTTTTTCAACAGCTTCTTTGATTTGAGACTTGTTTGCCTCTGGATGAACCAAAAAAGTGTATTTCTTGTCTCCCATAAAAAACATGCTCTTCTCGGTGATGACCGGCTTAAGGATTACGTCATAATACTTGATATCTGCCATTATGCATACACCTCCTCTATTGTCTTTAAAGCATCCTTTGTGAGGATTACTGTGCCGCCCTTCATAATATCATATACATTGATTGTACTTGTCAATGCGGTCTGAACATTGGGAAGATTTCTTGCAGACAAAAATACCTTTTCATCATTCTCATTGATAACCACATAAGCTTTTGCCACATTTAAGTTATCCATTACCTTCTTGAAATTCTTTGTCTTAATCTCATTAAACCGCAGTTCGTCAATCACGATAAGTTTATCATCTAAAACTCTGCTTGTCAGTGCAGACTTGAGTGCTGCTCTCTTCTCTTTTTTGTTCATTTTGAATGAATAATCTCTTGGAACCGGAGCAAATACGACGCCGCCGCCTTTCCACTGTGGAGATCTTGTAGATCCTTGTCTTGCATGTCCAGTTCCCTTTTGTCTCCAGGGTTTTCTTCCGCCGCCAGACACTTCAGAACGTGTCTTTGCTTTTTGCGTACCTTGACGCTTATTTGCAAGCTGCTGAACGACTGCCATGTGTACTAGGTGCTCATTCACTTCAACACCAAAGACAGCATCGCTTAAGTCGATAGTCTCAACTTCCTTGCCTTCCATATTATAAACAGATACTTTTGTCGCCATCTGTATGGTCCTCCTTTCGTCCGCCTATTTTGCGAACCACTTTTTTACACACCTGCTTTGGTTGTTTCTTTAAGTGTTACCAATGCTTTCTTTGGTCCTGGTACAGAACCTCTTACCAAAAGCAGATTCTTTTCTGCATCAACTCTTACAACCTCAAGATTCTGAACTGTAACTTTCACACAGCCCATATGCCCAGGCATCCCTTTGCCCTTAAATACGCGGCTCGGTGAAGAGCAGGCACCATTCGAACCCTGATGGCGATGGAATTTAGAACCATGTGTCATAGGTCCTCTGTGCTGACCATGACGCTTGATTGCACCCTGGAATCCTTTTCCTTTAGAAATCGCAGATGCATCAATTTTATCTCCAACTGCAAAGATATCCGCTTTAATTTCATTTCCCAATGCATACTCATCTGCATTCTCAAATTTAAACTCTCTCAAAAATCTCTTAGAAGAAACACCCGCTTTTCCAAAATGACCTTTGAGAGCCTTGTTAACACCATGTCTGTGGATAATTTCTTTCTTTCCGCCCTTATCCTTGTTAACAATTCTGTCCTTCTTATCTACAAAGCCTACCTGAACTGCCTTGTAACCATCATTTTCCTCTGTCTTCACCTGTGTTACTACACATGGCCCTGCCTGAAGCACAGTGACAGGAATCAGCGAACCATCTTCATTGAAGATTTGAGTCATTCCGACTTTCGTAGCCAATATAGCTTTCTTCATTTTCTTACCTCCATTTTGATGCGTAGCAGTTCATCAAAAACCAGCAGCTCACACTGCGCCGAACTGTTACGTTTGTTCTACAGCGGAACGTTACTTTGTACATTGTTATAACGCTCATACTAGTAGAAGGCTTATTTGTTTTTCATTTTAATATCAATATAAACACCCGCCGGCATCTCCAATCTCTGCAATGCATCAATTGTCTTTGGTGTCGGTGTAATGATATCGATCAATCTTTTATGCGTTCTCTGTTCGAACTGCTCTCTGGAATCTTTATATTTGTGAACTGCCCTAAGTATTGTCACAACCTCTTTCTTTGTAGGAAGAGGAACTGGTCCGCTCACCTGTGATCCGTTTTTCTTTACTGTTTCAATTATTTTTTTGGCAGATGCATCAACCAACTGATGATCATAAGCTTTTAATGTAATTCTCATTACCTGACTTGCCATAAAAAAAGTCGCCTCCTTTTCGCACTTTTTATTCATAAGTACGACAAGCGGTGACTGTACACTCTTCCGTGTGTGTCATGCTTTTTCTTTCTTCAAAGCATCTCTGCTTACGCTGCATTCTTACACACAATTTATTACTTTGTACAGTGACTTGTCGCCAGTTTCCTAACTTGACATTCGCTCCGCGGAAAACCTG
>OFGR01001148.1_pt1 | contig 22612 bp, 24 predicted proteins | sample 1521811 | NCBI WGS metagenome assembly OFGR01 (sample SAMEA3504098, study PRJEB24116) | mouse gut metagenome | biome: mouse gut; feature: mouse-associated habitat; material: faeces | place: Denmark | collected 2011
CTTCATCGCGCAGGACTGCCTCACTCCCTGGGACACCCAGCAGGCCCGCATCTTCACCCCGGAGAGCAAGGCCCCCACCCTGGCCAGCGCGGACGGAGGCGGCGGACGGAATCCCGCCGGGCTGCTGTTCGCGGCTGGTGTGGTCAGCAAGGGGGATGGGAACTGCTTTTTGACACCGGAATGCCATACATCTCTCAGCGGTGGAGGCGGACAGGCTGGACAAGGGTATCCCTGTATTCTGACTGGTAGTCTAACTCCTTGGGATAACCAGCAAAGGCGCATCTCAACCCCATTCGGCGTTGCACCAACCATCAACAGCGGAGAACTAAAACCTGGTGGGCTGCTGTTTACAGCGGGATTTTGCGCCGGAGCCGCCCCTTCGGCTGGCGGGATCGGTTATCAGGAGGAGATCGCTCCAACGCTGAAAGCGACCGCCAGTGGGAACATGATGCCCTCCATTCTCTGCCTCACCGATCATGGGGGGCAACGCATGGACCTTACAACCGATATGACGCCCACGCTCCGGGCGCAGATGGGCGCTCATCTGCCGCTGATCTGCCTCAATGACCAAGGCGGCGGCGTCATGTCCTGCTCTGAAGATGTGGCGGGGATGCTGCGGGCTCAGGAACATGGGCATCAACCGCTGGTCATGGGGCTGCGGCAGGAAGCAGAAGCGCGCGTGGTTATTGAATTATTTGAGAATCACGGCATTGATGCGAGATATACGGGACCGCACAAAGTATCCCCCACATTGACGAATTGCGGTGGCACTGGGTTTTCTGAACCTCATATATACGATAGTACTTTGCACGATAAGGATGAGTGGCAGATGCAATAACATTCACCACAGGGGGGTATGTGATATGGCTGAATTACATCTCCCTGTTAAGTTCTTATGCATTTATTTGTCCGGAAGGCAAAAAACTCTCTTATCATAGGCTGAATTGTAACCAATCGACAGAAAAGTGTCTGCGCTGCTATCAGGCATCCAGGGAGGACTGTCTGTCGTGCCATAAACGAAACAGATGCTCTGAAGCTTTCGGTTCCCGGCGTAGGGTTTTGGCCAGCACTGCTACCCTCTTATTTAGGAGACACAATCGAGTGGGAACGCCTGAATACCTGGATATAATCCTGCTACGGGAAATTTGGGCTGAAGGCGGCTTTCCAGTACTCAAACGAGAGTACTGCCTTTCAAAAATTCGTAAAAGAGGCATTCTTGCCGGCCGAAGAATGCCTCCTTTCCACCAAAGCATTAAACCTAAAAGTCTGGTTAAAGCCATCTTTTTTGCGAGGATGTTCTTTCAAACTGGAACTGAGTATGAAATGCTCGACCCCAGTTTGAATTTTCTCAACGATCCTTTATTATACCTTATCTGGGCAGCTGGAGCTGAGCAACAATCCGGCGAAACACACATCAAGCCCTTCGCAATCGACCGCAAGAACTTCCTGTTTGCCAATACTCTGCTGGGTGCCCAGGCTAGTGCAGTACAGTCTGATTGGATCGCCAAAGAAACGGGGCTGGGTCACACCTTAGAGGGTTGCGCTGTGCCGTTGCTCCGGGCAAATGTACCTGAGTCTTGCGCAACTACATAATCCTTTTGAACCGCAGCGCTGATTCGATTCAATGCTGCAGCTCGTTTTTGGGTTAGTTAATTTAATGCTTACATAACGTTCATGATACGTCACCTATATTATATAATTGGCCTATAGTCGACTGGTTGCAACAAGAACATATTATTTAGTGCGTACACCTCAGTGCTTCTTTGGGATATAATCTTTAAATCGGAATTTTTTAATTAATGTGTTGCACACATGTTTTTGGATATGTCTCATTTAGCACTGCATCTTTTAAAGCATTAAAATCACAAATAGAAATAATATCTTCCCACTCTAGCCTATTATTATTTTGCAAATATACTGGAAAATTTACATCCGTTGTGATAACAGTGACCAATTTATAATCTGGAAAATATTCTGATAAATACTGTAAGATAATACTCCTTTTTCCTTTTAAAATATTAGGAAATTTATTACTGAGTTTCCTGTTAATATTTTTTAATTTTTGGTGAATATTTCCGGAACTAGTGAATACATCGTGCAGGCATTTGCATTCTATCAAATATGATATTTTTTTGCTGTGATTCGCTGCAAAAACATCTACTTCTCCTGGAAGCAAAATATGGAGGTTCTCAATGCAGTCCTTATCTATATGCCACTTGCCATCCTGCTCTACTGTACCGGCAATAAATCCCTCCATTCGCATAAATGCTATAACCTCATTTTCAAAAGATGATTCTATTTTGTGGCAAAATTGTTCCTTCCAGCTAGTAGATTCATGATTACGATAAATAGAATCTTCTACCCAGCTGTTCATAGCATCAGCAAATAGAAGGAAGGTAGTTGCATAACTGCCATTATACGTTTGAATAACTGGGGTTTTTAGAAGAGGTACTTCGTAGTTTGCAGATAAATTCCATCGTTTCCACTCGGGAACAAAAACTAAATGTTCTTTAACCCAATTATGAGGAACAATGAATGCACTATTAAAGACCAAAGACCAATATTCCAATCTTTGTTTTCTGCCGAAATATAAGTGGTCCCACAGTTTAGCTAATCCAAACTCTAACGAATTTAAAAAGTCCAGTTTTTCCAAAAAATTGCTAATAAACTCCTTATAGGTTACATCACATTCATTGGTTGCAGGTAAATACTCATAACAGGTTCCGTTAAAGAACGGAATATCTTGTCCGCTAATATCAGTTGATATAAGTAGCTTCATTGAGTTCAAAAATTCACTGTTTAAGGAGCCGTGTTTGTTCATTTGCTCTAAATCATCTAGCAGTAATTTTCTAGTGTCTTTGGCAATTCTTAGCCGGGTTCCTCTCCCTGTAAAGTGAGACCTACGATACTCCATAATCTGAAAATCTTTTTTACTAACAGTGATTTTACCATAATAAATGCAAAGTTGCTCAGGATCGCACAAGAGGCCAGCAGACATCATCAAAGCAAGCTCCTTCGACTCATTCATAATTTTAATATGTTCCAGTAACACATATAATTTATTTAACGAGAATGGTAAGTACTCTCGCTCCTTGCTTGCCCCATACAGCAAAATTCTCACAGCTTCTATAGCAAACATATGTAGAGAGCCCTGAGTATAGTATTTGTCTCCGTTAACTAAAACAGAAAAAACAGTTAAACATATCATAATAGACTGTGTCGATGGCAGAGACTGAGCAAGTTCTCGGCACAATAGTTCTTCCCTGTGGATAAATTTTAGAAGTTTATCCGTATTTTCTAAATATATTATTTCAGGATTCATGTGGAAATAATGTTCATCATTATACCACCTGACAATAATTTCAGAAGCTATTTGATGATTGTTTTCAAGAATTTTTCTTGCAGCGTTTACGTCTTGCATTATCTATCTCCTTGGTTCAAGCTGAATATTATAAAAAGTAGTATTAATCCATTGTGGCAATTTGCATAGAAGGAAATTGAAATAAATCATCAAAATGAACTAATCACGCATATTCTTTAGCAATTAACACGATTGGGTTTTAGTGTGCCCAGTCGTGTTTTTTGATTATAGATGCAAACCCATTCAAATGCAAGCAGTTTGCACCAAAAATTTTTCAAAAGGAAGGAAGCTTATATCATGTCAAAAGAAAAGGTAAGAAATACTGGGGGCAACAATCTCCCTCTCGCTCTGCAAGTGCAGGAACCGATCTGTATCTCCGGCAATGTCATCGACCGTCAGCCTCAGAACGGCGGCAATGGCCTGGGCTGTCAGGAGGGCATCGCATACACGCTGACCGCCACGGATCACCACGCGGTCTTTTCGCGGCAGAGAGTGGATGTGTTCAAGGATAACGATGTAGCGTCTACCGAGAGCGCCCGCCAGCATAAGGACGCCGCCGACCTTGTTTGCCAGCCGGCGTATCAGGAAACGGTGGGCGCACTGACCGACAGCGACCGAAAAGGCCCCAACAGCCAGTATGTAGAACAGGATAAGCTGATCGTGGACAGTCCTCTGCTCATCCGGAGACTGACACCGCTGGAATGCGAGAGACTCCAAGGCTTTCCCGATTTTTGGACAGAGCTGTCGGGGGCTTCCGACTCCTCACGCTACAAAGCCCTTGGGAATAGCGTTGCGGTGCCCTGCGTGGAGTACCTCATGCAGGGGATCGCCCTGGTACTGCAGGCGGGGCTGTAGGATTGTTGCTTCTGCTTCCTTTCCGGCAATATCTTCGTTGGGTTTGGTGATAGCTTTACGACAGAAGTTTCGATATACTTGGCATTACAAAGCAGGAAAGGAGCGATTACGCTATGGAACAGACAGCCAACCTGTGCGCCCAGGTTCCCGCCTCCCTCCTGGCCAGGATACGGGAGGAGCAGGAGAAGGCGGGAATGCTGCGGGGCGAGTACATCACGCAAATACTGACCACCTACTATGAAACTCAAAGCAGAAAAGGAGACAAAACCATGGAATTTACTAAAACATTAGCCTTCCAGATCCCGGAAGAACTGTTCAACCGCATCAAGGACCATCTGGACCGGGAGAGACAGCGCACCGGCAGGAAGCTCAGTCAGAAGGACTTCATCATCGGCCTCATCAAGCGGGAGCTGGAGGCGGCCGGACAGCGGGAGGCCGGAGAAACCGAACCCCAGGAGAATGACTCCGGGGATGGCAGCAGCGAACAGGAGTAACACAGCGGGGGCCGCCATCATGGCGGCCCTCAGATGTTGGAGGTGATCCCAATTTTTATCTATCCCGACAACCTAACCGCGAAGCCGACATTGTGGCTGTGGGAGCTGAAGGACCTGGCGGTGGTGGGCATTGGGCTTTTGCTCTCTGTCCTGGCGCTGGCCTCCTTCGGCTTCCTGCTGCCGCTGGTGCTGACGGTGCTGTACGCCTTCCTCAGCATCCGCATGGAAGACGCCAGTATCCTGGATTTTCTGAGAAACGCGGTGTCATTCCTGTTTCTCCGACAGCAGTATTACGAATAGAGAGATCGGCGTGAATAGAAAACTGAAGAAGGAACAGAAACGGCTGCTGTCTACGCGGCAGCTCATGGGAATCGACCAGTTCACGGAAAACGGCCTGAAGGCAGGCCGAAGTGAGCTGGTTTTTTTCCTTATCCAGCCGGATAATCTATCCGTCCTCTCCTCGGAGGGCGTTCGTGGGAAGATCGTGGCCCTGACCAACCTCCTGCGGGGCGTGGAGTCCGTCCGGCTGCTGGCGCTGGATTCCCGTGAATCCTTCCAGAGCAACAAGGACTGGTACCGCCGGCGGATGGAGCAGGAGACGAATCCCGCCCTGCGGGAGCTGTTGCGGCAGGATGCCGCCCACCTGGACAGCATCCAGGCCGGGACCGCCTCCGCGCGGGAGTTCGCCCTGGTCTTTGAGCTGGACCGCCAGAAGGAGGAGAACGCCCGCAGCCAGGTGACCCGATTGGAGAAAAACATCCGGGACCAGGGCTTCCGGGTGCGGCAGGCAGGACGGCAGGATCTCATGCGGCTGTTGGCGGTCTACTACCAGCAGGACATGACGACGGAAGTATTTGAAGACGTGGACGGCGAAAGGTGGGTGAACGCGGATGCCTAAGCGGACCTCGAAAAAAGCAAGACCCGCGCCGGAGCCTCTGCCCAAAGACTTTTTGGACATGATCGCTCCGGCGGCGGTGAAATTCAACACGGATCATTTTATTCTGGGCAGCGCCTACCACTGCGTCATGGCCCTGCGGAGCTATCCCGCCACCACGGAGGAGCTGGCCCTCCTCAGCCACCTAGGGGAGCGCAGCGGGGTGAATCTATCCATCTGCCTCCGGAGGGTCACGACGGCGGAGGAGCAGAAGATCATCCAGAACGCCTCCAACCGCAGCAAATTCGAACGGGGCAGCACCAACAACATGCAGCAGAGCGTCACAGCGGAAGCCAACCTCCAGGATGTGGCCGCGATGGTGGCCGCCCTGCGCCGCAGCAAGGAGCCGCTGATGCACTGCGCGGTCTATATCGATCTCGCCGCGGACAGTCTGGAGGCTCTGCGCACCCTGCGGGACACTGTGACGGGCGAGCTGATCCGTTCCAGGCTGGAGGCGGACCGCCTTCTGCTCAAGCAGCGGGAAGGCTTTCTCTCCGCAAACCCGGCTGGCCGGAACGCCTTCGGGTCAAAATGCGAGCGGGTCCTGCCGGCGTCCTCTGTGGCAAATCTCTACCCCAGCAACTACTCCGGCAAGACCGATCCCCAGGGCTTCTACATCGGCAGGGACAAATTCGGCAGCAATATCATCGTTGACCTTGACCGCCGGGCGGACGACAAGACCAACGCCAGCGTCCTCATCCTGGGCAATTCCGGTCAGGGCAAGAGCTTCCTGCTGAAGCTGCTGGTTACCAATCTGCTGGAATCCGGGAAGTCCGTGATCTGTCTGGACCCGGAAAATGAGATGGGGGAACTCTGCAGCAGGCTGGGCGGCTGCTTCATTGACCTTATGAGCGGAAAATACCGCATCAATCCCCTGGAGCCGAAGCTGTGGGACATGGGCGGGGAGTCGGACGAGGACGCTCCCGCAGCCTTTTCGGAACGCTCCCGGCTCAGTCAGCACATCTCGTTTCTGAAGGATTTCTTCCGCTCCTACAAGGATTTCTCGGACCGGCATATCGATGCCATTGAGCTGATGCTGGAGCGGCTGTACGGCAAGTGGGGCATCAACGACCACACGGACCATTCCACGATGCACCCCGCCGACTACCCCATTCTGTCAGACCTCTATGCGGTCATCCAGGACGCCTACCAGAATTATGACAGAGAGAACGATCCGCTCTATCCTGCCGAATTGCTGCAGGAGATCCTGCTGGGACTCCACTCCCTGTGCAAGGGCGCGGAGAGCAAATTTTTTAACGGCTACACCAACGTCACCTCGGAGCGTTTCCTGGTGTTCGGTGTGAAGGACCTGTCAAACGCCTCGCAGAACCTCCGGGGGGCGCTGCTGTTCAATATCCTGTCTTTCCTCAGTGACCGGGTGCTGTCCGAAGGAAATACCGTGGCGGTGCTGGACGAGCTTCATGTATGGCTTTCCAATCCCACCGCCATCGAGTATATCCGCGGGATGCTCAAACGGTGCCGGAAGAAGGACTCCAGCCTCATCATGGCCAGCCAGAATATCGAGGACTTCGCCCTCCCCGGTGTGGCGGAGATGACGAAGCCCCTGTTCTCCATCCCCACCCACCAGTTTCTGTTCAACGCCGGTTCTATCGACCGGCGCTTTTTTATGGACAATTTGCAGCTGGAGGATGCGGAGTACGATATCGTGAGGTTTTCGTTGAAAACGGAGTGCCTCTATAAGTGCGGCAATGAGCGGCATCAGCTGGTAGTCGTTGCGCCGCCCCATAAGGCGGCGTTGTTCGGGAAGGCGGGCGGTCGCTGATGGCGGCTTCATCGAATCTCTATGATATCCTCGATCACGATCCGTTCTCCGCTGGTAAGGATCAGGGTGCCCTCAAGATCATCAATTTTCGTCAGACGGCCGGAGGTGGTGACATATGCCCCGCCGGCTTTCCTTTTGTCTGGCCGGAAACAGGTCAGCGTCACCTGGGGACGGCTGGCAATATCGTCCGACAGCCGCTGCAGCTCTATGTCCAAAAGGGCTTTCTCATCTTCGGTCAATTCCACTTTTTCATCCGTATGCCGCGCTGTTTCCTGCACGGCATCCTCGTAGCCGGTCAGGGCCCGGAAGGGCATGAACTGAGCCGCCCGGTCCAGCATGGGCATGTGCGGACGCTTGCTGGAAACATGGTGCGGTAGGCCGATAATATCGTCATACTTCCCCACTTCTATGACCTCCAATTGTGTTATTCCGCTCTCTAGCTGTCGCGCCATCTTCCAGGTTCATTCCCTTTAAAATAGCGTTTTTGCCAAACCGACGCTTGATGTCCAGCATGGTCCGCTGCACCTTCTTCTCCCGCTCCAGTTCCGCTGATTCCTGAACCTTCTGCTTCTGCGATGCAGCGTAGTCGGTGAAAAGATCCATCTGTTCAAAGGCTTTTTTGTCTGGAACAGACGCCTCGTCCAACACACGGGTGGCGGTAAGGTAAAACCGGCGCACCAGAAGGTCCCGGTCAATGATCCGGTCGAACAGCTCCAGGGCGGCAGTGACGATGCGTCTGGTGGAAGCGGTGTACTCCTCCAGATTAGCGGTGCCATGGGCATGTTTGGGGATGGCGCGTCCATAGCGGTCTGGGGTGACCTCTCCCTGGTAGGCGCCTTTCAGATTCTCAATGTCATAGCCTACTGTCAGGACCAGCTGATCCGTGACCAGTTTCTTATCCACCAGATCCAGCGCCAGCTGATCCGCCATTTCCCGTACCACCAGCCGGGCCTTGTCATAGCCGTAGGGGCATTGCAGGACCTGACCGGAGCAGATGCTCTTGGCCTCCGGCTTGTATGCTTTGATATCCGCCATGGTGACCGGCTCCCAACCCCAGGCATGGTCGATGAGCGTCTCTGCGTTCACGCCGAACAACTTATACAGCAGGTCCTCGTTGTGATAATCGCCCGGCCCTCCCAGAGAGCAGCGGGCAATGTCCCCCATGGTATACAGGCCGTTGGCCTCCAGCTTTTTGGCGTAACCGCCGCCTACCCGCCAGAAATCCGTGAGAGGACGGTGATCCCACAGGTTGCGGCGGTAGCTCATCTCATCCAGCTCCGCGATACGCACACCATTCGCATCCGGCTGGACGTGTTTGGCCCAGATGTCCATGGCAATTTTGCAGAGGTAGAGATTTGTCCCGATGCCCGCCGTAGCGGTGATGCCGGTGGTTTCCAGCACGTCCAGGATGATCCTTGCAGCCAGCTCACGGGCGGTGAGCTTATAGGTATCCAGGTAGTTGGTGACGTCCATCAGCACCTCGTCTATCGAGTAATTATGGATGTCACAGGGTGCGACATATTTGAGATAGATGTTGTAGACCCTGGTACTCCACTCCATGTAGTGCGCCATCCGGGGCGGGGCCACGATATAATCCACCGCTAGACCGGGGTCGGCTTTCAGCGCGGTGTCATCGGAGGAGGAGCCGGTAAACTTCCGCCCCGGCGCGGAGAGCTGTCTCTGGGCGTTGACCTCCTTGACACGCTGCACCACCTCGAACAACCGGGCCCTCCCGGATATGCCCCAGGCTTTCAAGGAGGGGGTGACGGCGAGACAGATGGTCTTTTCTGTCCGGCTCAGGTCCGCCACTACGAGATTGGTGGTCAGGGGATCGAGGCCGCGCTCGATACATTCAACGCTCGCATAGAACGATTTGAGATCCACTGCCAGATACATCCGGTCTTTCACAGCGCGGCCCCCTTCCCCGAAATTCATCTTGATTTTATCATACCCAGCTATGCTGGGACAACTCAAATTTATTAGAAAGAAGGAATTAATATTGAATGTGATTGCCTACGGCGGAGGAGTCAATTCAACCGCCCTGCTGATCGGGCTGCACAGCCGAGGCATCCCGGTCGACCTGATCCTTTTTGCGGACACCGGCGGTGAGCAGCCCGGCACTTACGCCTATCTGCCCATCATGGATCAATGGCTCCTGGATCACGGGATGCCGCAGATCACCGTGGTTGAGTACAACGACAGAAACGGTGACAGGCTGACACTGGAGCAGGAGTGTCTCCGCTCCGGTACGCTTCCCGCGCTGGCCTACGGATACAAAAAATGTTCCCTCAAACAAAAGGCGGGTCCACAGGACAAGTTCTGCAACAACTACCCGCCCTGCCGGGAGGTATGGGCCAGAGGGGAAAAAGTTGTCAAGTACATCGGCTACGATGCCGGAGAGGAGCGGCGGCGGGATCATGCCCTGGCCTATGACATTCAGGACACCAAATACAGAAAAGAATATCCCCTCATTGACTGGGGGTGGGAGCGGGAGGACTGTCTCGCGGCGATCCGGGATGCCGGACTGCCGCCGCCCGGCAAGTCCTCCTGCTTTTTCTGCCCGGCAATGAAACACCGGGAGATTCGGACGCTGTACCACCAGCACCGGGATCTGTTCGACCGGGCCATCGTTTTGGAGAACAATGCCCTGCCCAATCTCACCAGCGTCAAGGGCCTGGGCCGCAGCTGGTCTTGGAAGGATTTCGTGGAGGCGGACAAGAATCAACTGGCCCTTTGTTCGCTCTTCCCTGAGACGGATATGCCCTGCGGCTGCTATGACGGATAGGAGAAAAAATGGAGACTATAAGATTTGAAAAATGGAAGCCTTCCGCAGAGGACCCCGGCAGGCAGGAGTACGCAGGCCAGAGGACGGCCCAGGAGGTATTCGAGGAGCTGAAGCACCGGCTGGAGAGCCAGGGGTACCTCCCGGATGAATATTTTCTCCTGGATTCTCATTGGGAAAATGGCCGGGAGATCCCCAAAGAGGCCGGTATCTTCTGTACTACTGACTACGGCGCCAGCGAGGGCGTTTATCTGGACGCTTACCTCCGGTGGCCCGAAAGCAACCAGCTCATCACCAGGAAATTTTTCACCGGCAAGACGCTGGGTGAGAACGGGAACGACCTGGACCGGATGTTCCTGATCTCCTCCGCCATCACGAAAGCGTTCCATGGCGACCACGCTACCCACGCCCGATATATGAAAACAGGCGGCGTGGAGGACGACACCGGCGGCGCGGTGGTGCATCTGAGCCAGCAGGAGCAGCGGACCATCATCAACGCCCTGGTGGAGCAGCGGGAGCGGCAGGAGGAGGCCATGAGCCAGACCGAACAGCTCCTGCGCCGCATGACCGGCAGCATCACGGCGTACATCAACGAGGTGGGGATGAAGCCTCTGCGGATGAGTGACTACGACAAAGCCGTCCTGGCGGTCCGGGACGGCGAGATGGCGGCGTTCACAGAACACTCCGCCAAAGTAGCCGACCAGGCGGATGCTCTGCTTGTCGAGGCGGCGGGCCGCCCCGGCCTCGTGGGGCGGAATATGACCGCCATGCTGCTGAACGGAAGGACGGACGTGGACTATGTCTCCTACTGCGCCGCCTGCAAGAAGGCCATCGACATCAACGATCCGGAAAAGACTCTGTTCCTGCTCCACTGGGCGGAACACGCCGTGTCCAAAGTCGAGCCGTCTTTTTATGGCGAGATGGCCAGCTATGCCTGCCTGGACCACCGCTTCATTGCAAAGCAGATCATCCACCGGTGCGATGCGGAAAAGATCGCCGCCGCGCCGTCCCGCCTGCTGGAGCTGTTCGCTGCGGATCACGACTTCCATATGCTGTCCGAGCTGGTGGACAAGGGCATATCCGGAGGCGGCAGTTCCGCCCGGACACTGCACATGCTGACCTGCGAGAAGCGGGACAGCTGGATCGCGGAGAGCATGCTGGAGAAACGGATGTGGGTCGATCCCCACGATTACAGCGCCCTTCACGCCTGCGTTCAGAACGATGCGGTGGACGTTGGGAAGCTGCTGCTGGATCACGGCATGGATTTCGAGCGGTATCAGAAATGGGCGGAACACCGGGGCGGCGGTCATGAGGAAACCATACAGGCGCTCTCAGATCACTGGCAGGAACTGCGGTCACAGCAGCAGGATGCTCCCGCCCGGGGAGGGATGGATCTTGCCTAACCCGGCAGTTATCAAGGCAGCGGTCGCGCTGCTCTCGGACGAGCGGACCAGAAAGGGCATCGGCTGGATCGCTGCGGCCATCCTCTCCCCGGTGATCCTGCTGGTGGCGTTGCTCTGCTCTATGGCCTCCGGCTCGTCCGCCCACAATACAGCAGTGATAGAACTGTGCTTCAACGGCGGCGCAATACCGGAAAATATGCCGGCGGAGTATGCTGCCTGCATCAAGGATATGCAGGACAGCTTCGCTCTGCTGGACGGATTCATCGAGGAGATCAACGCAATGACAGAAGAAGGAAACAGCCTTGACGGTATCCGGGTCAAGGCTGTTTTTTTCGCTCTGTACTTCGGCGCGGACAGGTCCGTCCCAACGGATCACCAGATATTTGCGGACTGCTTCGCTGCCTACGAGGAACGAACACGCACCATCGAGGTGGAGAACGAGGATGGAGTGGTGGAAGAACAGGAGGAAACCTACACCGCAGCAATACCTATAGATGATCTGAATGAGGTCTACCAGAATATTGGTGCGGTCATGGGCGTTCCGGTCACGGACGAGCAGAAGGCCAATGCGGACAGCGTCTACAATCTGGTCCGCTACGGCGCCTCCACCGGCGCGGGGCTCGGCAGTATGGATGTGCCGTTCATCGGCGCGGACGGTTTCTGTTCCCCTGTGGGTTCTGACTGGCGGAATATCATCACCTCGGAGTTCGGCTATCGGAAGGACCCCTTTACCGGCAAGAGCAATGGTCACGGAGGGATGGACCTGGGCGTACCCACTGGCGCCGCCATCCGCGCCGCTTTGCCGGGGACGGTGACCATCTCCCAGTACAGCTCCAGCTATGGCTACTACGTCATGATCGACCACGGCGGCGGTGTTGCCACACTTTACGCCCACAACTCCAAGCTGCTGGTGAAGGTGGGACAGACTGTGAACGCCGGGGATATCGTCTCCCTGTCCGGTTCCACCGGACGGTCTACCGGGCCGCACCTGCACTTCGAGGTGCGGGTCAACGGAGAGAGGGTGAATCCAAGAAGCTATCTGCCGTGAGAAAGGAAACGCATATGAAAATCAAAGCAAATTTGATGCGGAGTCCCGCCAGTCTCCGACCGTCCCAATGCGAGGTGGCGAAGGTGGTGGAACTGCCGTCGCTGGACTTCAGCGAATTTCTGGCAGAACCTCTGGCGCGTTCGGATATCATCGCAGAGAATCAGGAACTGATGTACCGGTGGAACGAGGTAGATTACTGTCTGCTGGTACTGGACAAGGGCGGCAGAGACGGCGTTCTGGTAAATACCGCAGGATCTATATCCAACAATTATGCCGCCTATGTACCGGAAGCCCGTTCTATCGTACAGGCCAAGCTGGATCAGGCGGCAGACTGGCTCGTGCAGTGTACTGCGGAGAACAACGCAGGCGGCAGCCGGCGTGTTTGCTTTGAGGAGCTGGAGGAACGGTTTGGCCTGGCCGTCCAAATAAACAGCGGCCTGGACCGGATGCTGCGGGAGACGCTGGAGAGCCGGCCGGAAGTGGCAGAGACAGAACTGGATATGGCCTTCAACTACGTTACCGTTGTCTGCCATCCCGGCTTCTGTTCCAACACCTGCTTCTCGTTTTCGACTCAGGAGGAAAATCCATCAGGCGGCCCTGGCCCCCAATTACAGATGTAGCAAGGAGGAAATCATGCGAAAGATAACCGTCAGCGTCCAGGTGGACGCTGAGAAGCTGCGGGCCATTCAGTTCTACATGGGGAGGAAGAACTCCACCATGGAGGCGGAACTGGAGGACTGCGTCAACAAGATCTACGAGAAATATGTCCCCGCCCAGACGCGGGAGTACATCGAGAGCATTGCCGCGCCAGCGAGGCCTTCCGGGCCCCGCCGGCCAGCATCAGCGGCGGAGGAGACAGAGAATGAACGGTAAAGAGAGCTGGGTGGGAACTCAGCAGCGGGGGCATGAGGCAGAAGCTCCCTGGAGGTGTTCTGCATTCCGGATCACAGAGGGAGGCGTCATAGAACATTTCCGCGTAGATGGAGTCGGCGATCTGCTGAGCGCCGCCGGGTACGTTCGAATCTACCAGCAGGAGAAAGGAACCTTTGCGGAGAAGATGCATGGCCGGGAACAAATCTCCGCAGGCACATTTGACCAGATGGCGCTTTCCCGCTTCACATCTGCTGGTCAGGATACAGAGATTTTCGACATCAACTGCGATAAAGGGGAATTCTCTGCGGTCCGGTTCCTCTCCGGATGGGTGACCTACAGGATGGGCGATGTATCCGCCGTACTGCGCTATTTGGACCGCAGCGACCTGTATGACTGGGGGAAACGGCAGGTCCAGCTTGCTGAAGCCCTGGTTGGCAAGGAAATCCCCTCAGCAGGCCACCTGTCCACAGAAGATATTTCTCTGGCGGAAGAGATCGTTGAGATGGACGGCCGGCTTAAATTTTGTTTGGATACCGCTTTTGATGTGGATGCAGTGTTCGGTACACACATCTGTACTGCGGACAATGGTGATCGGCTCAATGTCTGCGCCAACTACGACATAGCCAACGGGCAGGTCTGCAATGAACTGGAAATCAGCCTGCACCATAGCGATGGCAGCGAGGAAGATCTGTCATATGCGCTCAATCCAACAGAAAAAGAGCTTCTCCGGCGAAAGATGGAAGCTTACTGCCAGCAGCAGACCGGGCTGTCGCTGGAGGATTACAGCGCACAAATAACGGAGGAGGAAATGTCCGGCCCTTCCGGGCCAGTGATGTGAACTGCTCCATGACAGGCCGGAAATGACGATGTAATCAGGCAGCGGGAGGGGCGAGAGCCCCGCCCTGCCCGTCCCCCGCTGTTTGCCTCTGTGAGGCCGGTTGTGCGGACTTTCCCGCCATGTGGCAACCCTGCCCCACCCAGCCTCCCAAACGGCTCTGTCGCGGTCTGTGAGCCGGGTTTGCGGTGGGGGCTGGAAAACGCCGGGCCGCCGGAGCGAGGGACGGATGGGGAAAAGAAAACGGTGCGGGATAAAGAGCGGGGGTCGCGCAGCGCCCCCGCTCGAACCACATCGCCCCGCAATGCGGGTCGGGGCAGAGGGTTGCGGGGTTTCGACCCAGGCGCCATTTTCGGGCCCCGGCGCCACTGGTGGCGCCTGTTTTCGTGAGATGCCCGCCAGCAGGGGCTTTCGCCGGTGCCTGGGGAGCGCCTACGGAAATATTAAACAGAGAGGAGATGGACACGGAATGTCTGATAAGGTGCGTTTGCATCTGCGGCTGACACCGGAGACATACCAACTCATCGGTGAGTATGCTAAGAAAGATAACTGCACCACCGCCAACGAATTTGTGGAACACGCGGTAGAATTTTACGTCGGTTATCTCTCCGCCGAAGACTGCCTGCACTTCCTACCGCCGTCCCTGGCGGCGGCGGTGCGCGGCACCGTTCACGACAGTGAGAATCGCATCTGCCGGTTGCTCTTCAAGCTGGCCGTGGAGATGGACATGATGATGAACGTGCTGGCTTCCGAGGTGGACGTCAGCCCGGAGGCGCTGGAACGCCTGCGCGGACGGTGCATCCAGGAGGTCAAGAAGACCAGTGGCGCAGTCACTTTTGCGGATGCGATGAAGTATCAGCACGACGAACGATAACCCATGCCGCGCGTCATTTTCAAGTGCCCGCACGTCAAGGGCGGCACAGCGAAGGCCGCTGCTCATCTGGGAAATGCGGTGGGCTATATCGCCACCCGCAAAGGAGTCCAGCGCATTGATCCTGGCAAAATAGATCTGCTTGCAACAGAGAATCAGATCAATATGGTGGAGAAATTGGCCCGGGAGTTTCCTCTGAGCAAAGGGTTGGAGGAGTACGTTGACTACCAGGAATCCCCCACACGTGGCAATGCATCTGAGTTCATTACACGGGCTATTGAGGACAATCTCGACCAGATCGCTAAGATGGAAAACTACGTGGACTACATCGCCAAGCGTCCTCGCGCCCAGCGGTTCGGCTCCCATGGGCTGTTCACCAGTGGTAGCGACTCGCTGACGTTATCCAAAATACAAGAGGAAGTGGCGCACCATCCTGGAACGGTCTGGCTGCCAATCATTTCTCTGCGCCGGGAGGATGCCACACGACTGGGATTCGATAGCGCAGAGAAATGGAAGGACTTTCTTTCCGGTTACTCCATAGAGATGGCGCAGGCGATGAAGATCCCGCTGGAGCAGTTCCGGTGGTACGCCGCATTTCATGATGAATCGCACCACCCGCATGTGCATATGGTCTGCTACAGTACTGACGGCAAGTCTGGCTACCTTACGCAGCATGGCATTGAGCGAATCAAGTCCGGATTGGCGAAAGAAATTTTCAAGAATGATCTGACGGAAATCTACGCCAGACAGACCCAGCGGCGGGATTCATTGAATCAGGATACGCAGAAAGTCCTGCGACAGCTCATCCAGCAGATGCAGGACGGTTCGCTGTCTAATGAGCGTATTGAGCAGTTGATGTTGGAGCTGGCGAAACAGCTCAAAAACACTTCCGGCAAAAAGCAGTACGGCTATCTCAAGCCGTCTGTGAAATCTTTGGTAGATGGGATCGTGGACGAGCTGGAGCGGGACGAGCATGTTGCCGCCGCTTACAATCTCTGGTATGAGATGCGGGAGGAGGTTCTGCGGACGTACAAAGACGACCTGCCGGAACGCATTCCACTCTCGCAGCAGATGTCAGCGCCGGTGCGATTTTGTAATTTTTCGCCGAACAGGGAATGTAAGAAAATGGCGGGTAAAGGTGAGCAGCCTTTGAATGATTATACTTGTCGTTTTCGCCCGTCAAGTCTAAAATGCACTGATAAATCAGGACTTGACGGGCTTCAAGCCGACAAGTAACGGGTAATCAAGGCTGCATACCCACCGCATGCTGACCGCCAATAAATGACATTCCATTCCGGCGAAAAATGACATTTTCCGGTTGGCGTTGACAGAAAGAGATGAATGGCGGAGCATGTGTGCAGTAAAATAGATACCAGTTCTGTTCCGGAGCCTACGAACCAAAGCAGCAACGTCGCTGTATTCAAGCGGAGAATACATGTTAGGTCCACTTAGCTTAATGAAAACATGGTTGGTGTCTACATCATCTGTGTGCGATTCAGCAATATATTCGAAAAAGAGATTCATGAGATCTGCCGAAACATCAACAGTTCTGGGGCTGCAAACAGTTTTAATTTCTGACAGATTTTCCAATTCTCCGCGGTCAACTACATGAATTCTGTGTGCATCAGGCTCAACATCCTCGAGCCAGAGGGCCAATGCCTCTCCAACTCGCAGACCGCTCTCCCATAATAGCTGTATCAAAAATTGGTCACGCAATGTCAAACACGCAGACAAGAGGAGTTCTATTTCAGCTTTTTTGATAGTTTTAATGTGACTTCTGGGTTCTTTTAACTTGATAATACGTGATTCGTATAATTTTGACTTGTTGATGTGATAGAGGAAATCCCTAAACCCCCGCCTTGATCCTAATATTGTTCGAGTGAGCCTGTCAGACAGTCGCAGCTGATATTCTTCATGGCGTGAAAGATAGTCATAGAAGGCATAAATCGTTGACATATAGACATTGATTGTCCGAGCGGAACATTTTTGCCCTGTTTCTGGTGGAAGGGCGATAATGTTTCTATAATTCCTATCCCCTTGCAGCCAACGGATAAAACCAGCTAGTTCATCCATTCCAACCTTGTCAAAGGTCATATTGATAGCTGTAAGATACTCAAAATAGGACTTCAAATGAAAACAGTAAGCTTTTAATGTATTTCTGGCCCGTCCACAGTTATCTTTAAAACGCAAAAACTTACGTATTACATCTATGGGTGCACCTGTTGAATCAACAAGGAGATATCTTGTTGACCCGTTGCTTGTTTGGAATGATTCAACTCTCATTTTTCTTTATCAATCCTTGTTTTCAACGATTTTTTTAGGAAATTCTTTTACATTTTACGGCAATTATTCTCAAAAAAACAGCCTGTTTTTTCAAAGAATCACACGATATCATAAAAGGTTTAGAACAACTAAGGAACACCGAGTGATAGGGGTATTGCACGAAACCCTTAATAAAAGCATGTCTCAACTATGGAAAATTGTTTGCCCATCTGCTATAATAATAAATATCCACAAATTATTTGCATACAGCTTGCTTGCATATTTTGCGTCATACTTCATTGATTTTCCTTGCCAGCTGACCGCACATCTGCGAAAAACCGCTTCGTCTGGTGCAAGAGCTGTCGGTGCAATCTGCACCAATTTGCGAATAAGATTTAAGTTAACACACAAGTTTAGGAGGATAGAATGGAATCTCGAACTGAACACATGATAGTAAAAAGCAATATGCAGATTAGCGATGGGAAATTTGTTTTTAAGTCTTTGGAGTCATCTGGAAAAATTAGCTTATTGGATTTGACACCCTCTGTTCCAGAAGATACAGGGTTTATATTTTATGATAGTGAGCAAAACGTTCTAATCTGCCATGTCGGTATTACTAATAAACGTGAAAGGTTGGAAGTATCCTACGGTACTGAAGAACCGTTCCGAAACAAGGGATATATGACTGAAGCTCTTTCGTTTGTCGTTACTTGGATTTTTGATAACACAACAGAAAACCAAATTTGGGCATTGCCTAATGGACCTATCTCCAAATCAATTTTAGAAAAATGTGGGTTTATTGATTGTGGTAGCGATGATAGTTATCAGAATATCAATTGGTTTAAGCGCGAAAGAGTATCTCTAAAAAAAAGAGGGGAGTAATATGTCTTTTAAAGAAATTACAACAGTTTTCGAATTAGTTTTTTCAGCGACTGGGCTAATATTCATAATAGTAGGATGGATAATACCATTCAAACAGTCCATGAAATTAAATAAGCTCAATCATTCAGCACAACTTGAACAGGCGCAACGGGAATTAAAGATAAAAATGCTTGATGAGCAAATATCAAAGTATTATGGTCCTATCTCTGCAATTCTTATAGAACAGCAAATCATAGCTGAACGAATATGGACCCAATTGGGGCGCTATTACATTTTTGAGAAAGGGCACGATAAGTTAAGTGATTTAGCCCCAAATGAGCAACTCATATGGAAGCATTTCATTGACACCTACAAATTGCCATTACAACATAAAATTGTGGAAATAATGCAGCACAATGCACATTTAGCTGTTCACGGAGAACATGATGCATCCGTAGATGCATTTTTGGAGTATGTTCTTGGTTGGGAATTACTCGATGATCAAATGCACAACAGTGTTCCTAATTCTTATGAATACTATTATCGTTATAATTATCCCAAGGAATTCAATGAATACATCCATAATATGCTTAAAACACTTATTGAAAAAAAAGAAACTCTTATAAGTCAAATGGAATAATTTGGTACATAGCCGGGAAATTTTGGGCAGAATTTCCCGGCTATTGCTATGTTCCCTATAAGCATGAATTGTTAAACTAGTGTTTTTAAGGGAGGAAAGGGAGAACGGTGAATTACCCCGTTCTCTCTTTTTTATATTTGAAAGGATGTGGTTATATGATTCCCTGAATTCCCACTATAGCGCTTTATACCATGAGTACTATGAAAACACAGTTGCTTTTAAGACTACGCAACGAACAAAAGGAGGAGATCATCTATTCTTAAACTACTATGCGAACAACTTTTAGGGCCAGTCCATATTAGGTACGGCGAGGGCGGTTTTGGCTGCTCCCCCCACACCAGAGGTCAGGCGGTCTACGCCACCTGCTTGGGCGACGGGGAAAAGACCCGCTGGAACCGTTCCGACTTCGTTGGTATCCTGGATGAGCAGTACCTGCCGGACTGGGCGCGGGAGAAGCTGGAGGCACTTAGCGGCACTCAGCAGGAGCAGAGCGGCCCTACTATGGGCGGCATGAGTTGAGGGGGATATCTGTGACGAGGATTGAGATTCACACATATCTCGCAAAAAAGGTGGAGACGGCTTGGATGGCCTATGAGAGCGCCATGCTGCAGCGTCCCGCCCGCTCCATCTTCGCCAAGGCCAGTGAGATCGACGCCACCCGCACCTGTTTCGAGGAGTTGACCCTGAATGCGAAAGCGTATCCGGATGAACTGCTGGAACATCTTCTGCGCTTTGACGATCCCCTGAAAGCTATGCGGGAACAGTGGATGCAGGAGCTGAATGTAGATTGTAGTGAGGCGTTCAGGCACGCCATGTGGAGTCTGCGGGAATATGGCCCCGAACCGGAGAACCGCCCCACCACAGGCGGCATGACCATGGCATAATCCCATTTTATCAAAAATTTTTACAGGAGGAGAACATGACAATGAAACAGGCCACTACCTCGCCTCCCGCTCCCCAGCAGGAGGCCCTTCCCATGCGGGTGGACGTGAAGATCCACGCTCTGCGGACCAACGGCACTGTCCTGGCGGACGCTTCCGTCAACCTGAACGGATGCTTCGCCATCCGGGGCGTCAAGGTGATGGACAGCACCAACGGCCCCTTTGTCTCCATGCCCAGCTACAAGGGCAGGGACGGCTACAAGGACATCTGCTTCCCCTGCACCAAGGAGTTCCGCCAGCAGTTCCACCAGGCGGTGCTGAACGCCTACCAGCAGGCACTGACTCAGGTCCCCCATCGCCAGCAGGAGGGCCAGAGCCAGGAGGCCCCGCCCGCCCCGGAAATGAAAATGTAGAGGAGGAAACGACTATGAAGAAGCTGACCGCAGTCTGCGCCCTGGCATTGGCGCTGACCATGGCCCTTGCTCCCGCCGCTCACGCGGCGGAGTGGGCCGATCCCACCCAGGTCTGCTACCCCACATCTGTCACCCAGAGTGAGGATGGGGCCGAGATCCGCAAATTCTATGACCTGTCTCCGGAGGACGATCCCACCGGCATCCCCCGCTCGGACTTCGAGCAGGACGGATACCACTACACCCTGGTGGATCTGCTCAAGCAGGAACTTCCGGAGCATGAGAGCCGCCAGCACACCGAGACGGTGACGCTGGACAGTAAAAACAAGGACATGGCCTCTGTGCTGGCCCTGCTCCCCCAGGAGAAGGCGTTCGTCACCGACGACGGCCTCGCCGGGACGCTGACTCTGCGGCTGGATACGGTGCAGGTTGAGGTGGCCGGTTACGGCAGCTCCACCAGGCAGGTTTCCGCCACCCGAACCTATCCCAATCTGGCGGGACAGGATACTCAGTATATCCCAAAGACCATTCAGGACGGCGGACGTACTCTGACCCTCCAGGACGTCAGCTGGCAGACGGACAACACCGGCAGCCTGGACGGCTACGCCCTGGGGGACCGCTACACCGCTGTGGCCACCTACACCGGTACCGCTACCAGCAGTTACGTCACCGGTTACAACGTGACTGCTGAATACAGCGGCACCGTCAGCAGGATTGCTCTGGATCGGGTACGGTACGTGGCAATTTTTGAGCGGACCACGTTTGTCCCGGATGAACCGGAGCCGGAACTTCCTGATGATCCCAATGATCCTGCGCTCGGAGAAAATCCGGAGCTTCCCGGTGAACTGGATGCTCCCACGGATGAGGACTCCGGCTTCCACTTCAACTGGGCGTTTCTGGTGGTCCCCCTGGCGCTGGTCGTTGCCGGAGGCGGCGGGATCGGCATCGCACTGTACATCAAGCACAAGAATGAATCTGGAGAGGAGGGCTCGTAAATGGAGAAAAAAAGGAACATTCTGACACTTCTGCTGGCCTTTTGCATGATGGCCTCCCTGGCCGGTCCGGCCTTTGCGCTGGAGTACGCCTTTGACGGCGCGGAGGGCCTGGCCTACGGCAAGTCCACGTCCATCGAGGTCCCCATCACGGCGGACGGCGGCGCGATGAAGAACGAGGCCGTCAGCAAAAACGCCGCCCGCATCCCGCCCACCTTCGGGTCCCCCACCAGCAACACGCTGGACACCGGCGACTACCTGACGCCCAATCTGGCGCCCGCCGTCATGGCCGCAACCGGCCCCGGCGCGATGATCAACGGCAGCGCCGTCACGGTCCTGCCGCCTTCGCTGGACGGCATTGAGATGCCCGCTGGCAGTCCCGGCAGCTCCACAGGCAGTTCTTATGTCTCCGCCCCCGGCGCGTCCGAGGTCACAATCACAACGCCGACAACGACCACCTCCGGCTATACCGAGGTCACGGACGATCTCTACTATGAAAACGGCTCCCTCGGAACGCTGAATATTCCGGCCATCGGTCTGTCTGTGGGAATTTTTGAAGGGACCGACAGCGCCGTGCTCAAGAAGGGCGCGGGCCACTTTGAGGACTCCAGCATTTGGGATGGAAATGTCGCCCTCTGTGCTCATAACCGGGGCGCAAACTCCTATTTTGGAGAAATCCACAACCTCCAGCTGGGCGACACCATCTCCCTGACCACCCGGCTGGGAACCCGCAACTACGAGGTAACTTCCGTGTCCAAGGTGAGCGAAACGGACCGTAGCGCCCTTGCCGCATCCGGCAGCAATCAGATTACGCTTTACACCTGCGTCCGGGATGAGCGGGAATTCCGTTGGTGCGTCCAGGGTGTGGAACTTGTGTAATTTGCTTCGTTTCGAGCTCTTTTCTTCTCCATAGGTTTGCAGAAGTTCCGCTGGACTTGTGAAGCCTTCTTCGGTATTGTGTTGCTTACCAAAGCAAAACAATTACAAGGAGGAGCAAATCATGAGCAGAAGAAAAGAAATGGCCCTGCTGGCAGCAGGCATCGTGACCGGAGCGGCTGTGTTTGGTGGAGGGACAGCTCTCGCATCCCTCGCCGCCCAGCCCAGCGCCCAGCGATTCTACCTGAACGGTCAGCGCATCGCCCTGGAAGCCTACGCCATCAACGGAAGCAACTATGTCAAGCTCCGGGACATCGGGCAGGCGGTGGGGTTCGGCGTGACCTACGACGCCGCCACCAACAGCGTCACCATCCACCCGAATCAGTCCTGCGAAAAGGAGATGAGCACATACCAGGAGGTCAAACAAAACATCCCCAAGGCCGGAGACGTC